>ERZ773227.418-NODE-418-length-41170-cov-12.781418_pt1 | contig 41170 bp, 27 predicted proteins | sample MGYA00580525_ERZ773227 | MGnify/ENA primary metagenome ERZ773227 (study PRJEB29015, sample SAMEA2737782) | human gut metagenome | biome: human gut; feature: human-associated habitat; material: faeces | place: China | collected 2012 ... | reverse complement strand
CCGAAACGCTGGGAAAAGAAACAATCGACCTATATAACACATCCGACACACGCGGCCAAAGCCCTTCCTTTGGTACAACCTACCAAAAGACTGGCAAGGAACTTATGAGCCGGGACGAGCTTTCTGTCATGGATGGCAGCAAGTGTATCCTGCAGTTGCGCGGAGTCAGGCCATTCCTGAGCGATAAATTCGACATTACCAAGCATAAGCGGTACAAGGAGCTTTCGGACTTTGATAAGAAGAATGCTTTCGATGTAGAACGCTATCTGAAGCACGAACTCAGGCTGCGGATGGATGAAGAATTTGATTGCTACGAGGTGGATGTGTCCGAAGAAAGCACAGCATAGGAAGGAGGTCATTATCCGAAGTAAATACACCCGCCCGCCTGTCCGGGCAGACCCCGTGGCAGAAAAACTGTCCGACTGATTTTCTACATTTGCGATTCCAAAAGGCTGATTTTTTATGAAAATGAAAGGAGAAGCCAGAATTGCAGGAAGCAGGCAGCACCGAAGATGTACCAGCCTGTTTTTCTTTTGGAATCGTGTATTTTATCAATGCTGCAATCTGGCGAAATAACACTATGGAATTCTTCAATCAGGCTATTACCGTTCTGCAGACTCTCGTTGTTGCCATCGGCGCGGGCCTTGGCGTTTGGGGCGTTGTGAACCTCATGGAAGGGTACGGAAACGACAACCCTGGCGCAAAGTCGCAGGGCATGAAGCAGCTCATGTCCGGCGGCGGTGTCATTCTCATCGGCACCCAGCTGATTCCGCTGCTCTCTGGTCTGTTCGGCTAATCAACAAGCGATAGGAGGAAAACCCGCCATTGTTCGATAATATTTTCGCAGCAATCGAAAAATGGATGAGGGAACTTCTTTCCGGCATGGTGGAGTCCAACCTGAGTACGATGTTCACAGCGGTCAACCAACAGACCAGTGAGATCGCTGCTCAGGTCGGGCAGACACCGCAAGGGTGGAACAGCAGCATTTTCAGCATGATTCGCAACATTTCGGATTCGGTGGTGATTCCCATTGCAGGAATCATCATTACGCTGATCCTCTGCTACGAACTGATCTCGATGCTGACGGAGCGGAACAATCTGCACGATGTGGACACATGGATGTTCTTCAAATACTTCGTGAAGATGTGGATCGCGGTCTATCTCGTCAGCCATACGTTCGATATTGCAATGGCGGTATTTGACATTGGACAGTCGGTGGTAAATTCTTCCTCCGGCATTATCCGTGGCAATACCGCCATTGATATTAGTTCTCTTTCCATGCAGATGCAGGCGGCAATGGCAACGATGGCGATTGGCGAACTGGTGACGCTGGCATTGGAAACCCTTGTTGTAAGCTGGTGTCTGAAAATTCTGTCGGTGGTTATCACAGTGATCATGTACGGCAGAATGATAGAAATATACCTCTACACTTCGCTTGCTCCGATTCCATTTGCAACCATGAGTAACCGTGAATGGGGCCATGTGGGTACAAACTACTTCCGAGGGCTGTTCGCGCTGGCATTCCAGGCGTTCCTGATGATGGTTTGCGTGGCGATCTATGCAGCCCTCATCGGCAGCATCCGGGTATCTTCAGATATTCACTCGGCATTGTTCGGCACGATGGCCTACACGGTGATTCTTTGCTTCTCGCTGCTCAAAACGGGAAGTCTGTCCAAACAGATCTTTGGCAGTCACTAAATCCGGGAAAATCCAATGAAAGGAAAAGACAGCAGACAACGCCGTTTCCCGGCGGCGGTCTGGCTGTTCTGGTAATCAATGGCCTATGTAACGATTCCTAAAGACCTTTCTAAAGTGAAGAATAAGGTCTTTCTGAACCTGACGAAGCGCCAGCTTGTATGTATGGGGTTCGCGGCAGGCATTGGCGTTCCGTTCTATTTCCTCATGCGCGATACGCTGGGGACCAGCAATGCAGCGGCAGGCATGGTGCTTCTGATGCTGCCGGAGTTTTTCTTTGCGCTATATGAAAAAAACGGGATGCACCTTGAAACCATCCTGACGAATTTCATTAGTGTCCGCTTCAAACGCCCTGCGGTACGCCGCTATGAGGTCGAAAACCTGTATGACAGGGAACTGGAAACCGCAGCACCGATTCAGAAGAAAGGAGGCATCTTTGGTAAAAAGTGAACCGAAGAAGAAACCGCAGCCGGGCGGCTTCTTCCAGAAATTCTTCCGCAAACCTGCGAAGAACGAAAAGGAACAGCGGTTGACCGTGCAGCGGTCCATTCCGTATCTGGAAATGGGGCGCGATGGTATCTGTCGGGTGGAGGAACATCTGTATTCCAAAACTGTCCGATTCTACGACATCAACTACCAGTTGGCGCAGAACGAGGACAAGAACACCATCTTTGAAAGCTGGTGCGATTTCCTCAACTACTTCGATGCCAGTATCCGGTTTCAGTTGTCGTTCATCAACCATAAGAGCGACATGAGCGAGTACAACAAGGTCATTCAGATTGAGCCGCAGCACGACCAGTTTGATGATGTGCGTATGGAATATGCGCAGATGCTGAAACAGCAGCTTGCCAAGGGCAACAACGGTCTGGTTCGCACGAAGTACATCACGTTCAGCATTGAAGCAAAGAGCGTCCGGGAAGCAAAGCCCCGGTTAGAGCGTATCGAAACCGATATTCTCAATAATTTCAAGGTGCTGGGCGTGAAAGCCTACCCGCTGAACGGCGTGGAACGGCTGCAGATCATGTACGAAACCTTTCATCAGGAGGAGCAGCAGAAGTTCGATTTCAGCTATGACCGCATCCTGCAGAGCGGCATGACGACGAAAGACTTCATTGCCCCGACCAGCTTCCTGTTCAAGAGCGGAAAGGACTTTATGATGGGTGACACCTACGGTGCTGCATCCTATCTGAACATCCTTGCCCCGGAACTGACGGATAAGGTGCTGGCTGAGTTTCTGGATATGGACAAAAATCTGGTGGTCAGCATCCATGTGCAGTCGGTAGACCAGCTGAAAGCCATCAAACTGATCAAGGGCAAAATTACTGACCTGGACCGTATGAAAATTGAGGAACAGAAGAAAGCTGTGAGGTCTGGTTATGATATGGAAATTATTCCGAGCGACCTTGCAACTTATGGTGGCGAGGCCAAGAAGATTCTGGATGATTTGCAGAGCCGTAATGAGCGTATGTTCCTTGTTACGGTGCTTTTCCTCAATACGGCCAAGACCAAGCAGGAGTTGGATAGTGCGGTATTTCAGACTGCTGGTATCGCGCAGAAGTTCAACTGCACACTGAACCGTCTGGACTATTTGCAGGAGCAGGGCCTTATGAGCAGCCTGCCGCTGGCAAATAATCTCGTTCCCATCAAGCGCGCACTGACGACCACTTCCACCGCGATTTTTGTTCCGTTTACGACGCAGGAACTTTTTATGGAGGGCGATTCCCTTTATTACGGTCTGAATGCGGTATCCAACAACATGATCATGGCAGACCGGAAGCAGCTGAAAAACCCGAATGGCCTGATCCTCGGTACACCCGGCAGCGGTAAGTCGTTCAGTGCAAAGCGTGAAATCACCAACGTATTCTTTACCACAACGGACGATATTATCGTTGCAGACCCGGAAGGCGAGTATTATCCGCTGGTGGAAGCGTTGGGCGGTCAGGTTATCCATATCTCGTCCACCAGTAAGGACTACATCAACCCGATGGACATTAACCTCAACTATGCGGACGATGATAACCCGCTGGGCATGAAATCGGACTTTATTCTTTCTCTGTGCGAACTGATTATGGGCGCACGGGATGGCATGGAGCCGGAAGAAAAGTCGGTCATTGACCGCTGCTTGCCGCTGGTCTATCAGAAATATCTGAACGACCCGAAGCCGGAGAATATGCCCACGCTCGGTGATCTGTACGACTGTCTGCGGGAGCAGAAAGAGCGGCAGGCGCAGCGTATTGCTACGGCACTGGAAATTTACGTCAACGGTTCGCTGCGGGTGTTCAACCATCAGACCAATGTGGAACTGGATAACCGCATTATCTGTTTCGACATCAAGGAATTGGGCAAACAGCTGAAAAAGCTGGGTATGCTTATCGTTCAGGATCAGGTTTGGAACCGTGTCACCATCAACCGCAACAGCAAAAAGAACACTCGGTACTATATAGACGAATTCCACCTCCTGCTGAAAGAGGAACAGACCGCAGCATACAGCGTCGAAATCTGGAAGCGATTCCGAAAATGGGGCGGTGTACCGACAGGAATTACGCAGAACATCAAGGATTTGTTGGCCAGCCGGGAAATCGAGAATATCTTCGAGAACAGTGATTTTATCTATATGCTGAACCAGGCATCCGGCGACCGACAAATCCTTGCGAAGCAGCTGAATATTTCGCCGTTCCAGCTGTCGTATGTGACGAACAGCAACGAGGGCGAGGGGCTGCTGTTCTACGGTAATACGATTATCCCGTTCAAGGATAAGTTCGATACTTCGCTGAAATTGTACAGCCTGATGACCACGAAGCCCAATGAGATGGGAAAGTATAAGGAGAAGAAAGAAGCATGAACACACCGAACATTTTTGACCGACTGAGCCGCAAGATTCATCACCATTCTGACATGGAGCCGCACGAAAGTGATTCCGGCCCGCCTTTTGATGAGGCGGAGCCGCTCAACTTCCACGATGAAGAAGCGGTGGTGCATACGGTGCTGGAGGACTTTTACGCCGTTGGCACACTGGCCGATGAACTGACTGACGGCTTTCACATGGAAGCCCACGGTTATCTTGACCGTGAGGAAGTAAACACCCGTCTGATCGCCTTTGCCCGGAAGCTGGAACAGGTGCTTGATAAGTGGGAAACCCACGCAGCCCTGCTTGCATGACGGTTCCAGCCGGAAGGAGGTGATTTCCATAGCAGACAAGAAATTCCGAGGCGGAGATAAAATCGTCCAGAAAATGACCAAGGATGGTCTGGTGGATGAAAACCTCCGCACCGGGGAACAGAAGTCCGCAACCGCAGAAGAAAAGCCGGAGCAGGAAGACCCGGAAAATGAAACTGCGGAAAAGGAAACAGATGAAAAACCTATCATGGATGAAGAACTGTGCATGGATGCCGAGGATGGGGAGGAGGAAACACCCCGGCATCACAGCACCGCCAAGCAGAGCGCAGACTACTATAAAGCCCATCAGGAGGAGGGCAAGCCAAAGGATGCGCCTGCGGAATCGGATGCAGAGCAGCCGCCCACAAAGAAGGGCCGACTTTCTTTTGAGGATGAAAAGGGCGGTATCGTCCGTGGCGTGGGGATGGGCGTTAAGAAGGTGGCCAAGAAAGGAGTGGATACCGCCACTGGGTTCGCCCATCAAAAAGTACATCAGGTGGAAAAGGACAATTCTGGCGTGGAAGCTGCCCATAAGTCGGAAGAAGCCGCCGAACGCCTGCACCATTTTGTCAAAGGCAGGAAAAAGCCCAAAGATAAATCTGCCAGAGCGGAGAAAAGAGGTGGGGAGGATCAGAAATCCAGCCGCCTGAAATTTTCTGAGAGTGAGGGCGGCACTGCAGAAAATGCAGCAGAATCGTCGCTGAAAAAGAAGCAGCCCCAGCCACCACCGACTGCCGCAGGAGGTGAAACAAAAACAGTCGGCGCGAAGTTTTACCAGAAAAAACAGTATAAGGATGCTTATGCAGCCGCCAAGCGCGGCCAGAAAGCCGGAACTGCTGCCAGCAAGCAGGCGGCAGCGGCAACCAATACCATTACGGAGAAAGCGAAAGCGGCGGTGCAGGAAATCGTCGTGCAGAACAAAACTCTGTGGGTCAGTATTGGTGTGGGCATCCTACTGGTGATGGTAATGCTGGGAGCCTTTTCAAGCTGCGGCGCAGCAATTCAGGGAACAGGCAGTACCTTTGTAGGAACGACCTATCCCAGCAAGGACGCCGATATGAAAGGTGCGGAAGAAGATTATCTGGAACTGGAAAAAGAACTGGATAAGCAGATTCGGCAGATGGAGTCCACCCATCCGGGCTATGATGAATACCGCTATCAGCTTGACGAGATCGGGCATGACCCGTACCAGCTGATTTCTCACCTGACAGCGGTTTATGAGCAGTTCACCAGAGAACAGGTCAAGCCTGTTATCAAAGAACTGTTCAAGCAGCAGTACATTTTGAAAGTGTGGGAAACGATAGAGATTCGTACCCGTATGGAAACCAGAGTAGGGATTCGGCCAACGATTGACGCTTTTGGAAACATCAGCATGGAAACCTATACCTATCAGGAAGAAGTGGAGTACGAGTATAAAATCCTCAATGTCCTGCTGAAAAACAAAGGCTTCGATACCATCGCGCGGAAGAACATGAACCGGAAGCAGACTGGGCGGTACGATGCCTATAACCTGACCTACGGCAACCGCCCCGAACTGTTCGGCGCAGGATCACCGACTTACAGCGGCGGCACAACGGGCAGTATTGGAACAGGCGGCGGTACTGGTGGCTCCGGCGGTGGTTTCAAGTACGACATTCCATCGGAAGCTCTTTCGGACGAAAAGTTTGCAAGGATGGTCGAGGAAGCCGAAAAATATCTCGGTAAGCCGTATGTGTGGGGTGGAAGTTCCCCAAGCACCAGTTTTGACTGCTCCGGCTTCGTCTGCTGGGTCATCAATAACTGTGGCAATGGGTGGAGTGTTGGGCGCACAACAGCCAATGGTCTGCGCGGAAAATGCAGCTATGTTTCCCCTGCGGATGCGCAACCGGGCGACCTGATCTTCTTCGAGAAAACCTATAACACCGTTGGCGCGTCGCACGTTGGCATCTATGTCGGAAATGGCATGATGATCCACTGCGGCAACCCCATTTCCTACACCAGCATCAATTCGACCTACTGGCAGAGCCACTTCCTAGGCTTTGGCCGCATCAACTGAAAGGAGGGCCGATGGGCAAGAAATTACAGAAATATCTGGATGAAGCCGAAAAGACAGAACAGCAGATCGCGGAACTGGAAGAACGGCTGAGAACCATCCGGGCAGCACAGAAAAAGGAAGAGGACAGCGAGATCATTCGTGCCATCCGCAGCACCAAGATGGGCGGGCGCGAACTGCTGGCGTTGCTGGACAACATTCAGGCGGGCAATGTGACGTTCCTGACCGCCGTAAACAACGCTTCGGAAGAAGCAGAAACGGAGGAAGCAATTGAAAAAGATGCTTAAACGGCTGGGTGTTGTTATTCCCAGCACAGTTCTGACCCTGCTGATGGCAGGGGGCTTTTCGACACCAGCCTTTGCTTATGTGGATACCACCGCGGTAGCAGAGGAACCTGTGCAGGTGGTCGAGGAAGCAGAGCCGACCGAGGAAGAAAAGATCCCGTTCACCATCGCGGGCAACGGCGAGGTGGAGGACAACATTGTAGATGACCCCAGCAAGGAGTTCTTTACCGTCAAGACCAAGGGCGGCAACACATTCTTTCTGGTGATCGACCGGGCGCGAAACAGTGAGAACGTCTATATGCTCTCGATGATCGACGAGTACGATTTGCAGGAGTTTCTGGACGATGAAGAACGGAACGGCAAGCAGGAAGAAGAAACGCCTGCGGTAGTCCTGCCTGAAACCAAAACAGAACCTACCCCAGATGTGGAAATCGAAGAACCGAAAGAAGAATCCAGCGGCGGTATGAATAAGATTCTGCTGCTGGTATTCGTGGCTGCGCTGGGCGGTGCAGGTGCTTTCTTCTACTTCTACATTTATAAGCCGAAGCCGAAAGAGGAAACCCCGACGAGCGAGAACATGGAAACCGACCAGAGCCTTGCAACCGTGAACGAGGACAGCCAGCAGGAGTAAAACCGTGAGATAAGGGTGCAGGGGTAGTCGAAAGGCTATCCCTGCTTTTTTCATAGGAAGGAGAGAAGCCTTTGAAATACTTAGTAATTGCAGAAAAACCGAGTGTATCAAAAGCCATTGCCAAAGTAATCGGTGCATACCGACAGGAGGACGGATATCTGGAGGGTGGGGATTGTGTGGTAAGCTGGTGTCTGGGGCATCTGGCAGAGTATGCAGCCCCAGAACACTACGATGAACGCTATGAAAACTGGCGTTTTGAGGATTTGCCGATTCTCCCTGCCGAGTGGAAACTGCTGGTGCATAACACCAAGAAGCCACAGTTCAATGTCCTGCGAAAACTGCTCCGCAGCAAGAAGTTTGATTATGTGGTGAACGCCTGCGATGCAGGGCGCGAGGGTGAGTCGATTTTTCGGCGGGTATATGCCCTTGCCGGAAGCAAACTCCCCATCAAGCGGCTGTGGATCAGCAGCATGGAGGATGCTGCCATCCAGCAGGGCTTTGAAAACCTGAAAGATGGCGCAGCGTATGACAACCTGTTTGCGGCGTCCGAGTGCAGAGCAAAAGCGGACTGGCTGATCGGTATGAACGGAACCCGCGCTTTTACGAAAAAATACGGCAGAAAGCAGACCATTGGCCGGGTACAGACCCCGACGCTGGCAATGCTGGCCGAACGGCAGGCCAAAATCCAGAACTTCGTAAAGGAACCCTATTACAAAGTGGAACTATCCGGCGCAGGTGTCGTGACGGTATCGGAACAGATGGCACAGGAGCAGGACGCAGATGCTGTGCAGGCTGCTTGTGATGGCCAGTGTGCGGTGGTCGGCAGCATCGAGCGTAAGCGAGTGGAGAAGAAGCCCCCGAAACTGTATGACCTGACAACCTTACAGCGAGAAGCAAACCGATACTACGGCCTGACCGCCAGCCAGACCTTACAGGCTGCGCAGGAACTGTATGAAGAAAAACTGGTGACATATCCCAGAACGGACAGCCAGTTTGTGACTGAGGATATGCGCAAGACGGTGGAATCGCTAGTGCTGGTCTTGGATGGCACGGCGGCAGACGTAAGCTGCGTTATCAACAACAGCAAGGTCACAGACCATCATGCGATTCTGCCGACGATGCAGGGCGCAAAGTGTAATAAGGAAAAGTTGTCCGAAACCAAGCAGAAGATTCTTTCGCTTATCATCTGGAAACTGGTGCAGGCTGTGCAGCCGCCATTCATCTACGAAGATGTTCTGGTGACGGTATGCTGCCAGGGCAGGAACTTCACGGCAAAATATAAGGATGTTCTGCAGCCCGGATACACGGCAAAGCCCGTTCCGTTTGTGGAGCCGGAAAAGGACAAGGATGTGCCGCTTCCGAAAAAGATAGAGCAGGGAACAGTCCTTCCTGTGGTACGGGCCGAGAAAAAACAGGGCTTTACTTCGCCGCCGAAAGTCTATACCGAAGATACTCTGCTGTCGGCCATGGAAACGGCAGGCAACAAAGAATTCGATAAGGACACCGAGAAGAAAGGTCTGGGAACACCGGCAACCCGTGCCGCGATTCTGGAAAAGCTGGTATCTTCCGGCTATGTGCAGCGTAAGGGCAAGCAGATGATTCCCACGGAGGACGGTGTGGCCGCGATTCGCAATGTCCCGGACTACCTGAAATCTGCCAGCATGACAGCTGAGTGGGAAAATGACCTGCTGCGGATGGAGCGCGGCGAGATCAAGCCCCACAATTTTATGCAGGGCATCCATGGACTGATCGACAAGATGCTGGCTGACCTCCGGCAGATTCCTACCGTCGCGGCAGCTCCCCATCATAATAAGGTAAGCGTAGGAAGCTGCCCGGTCTGCGGAAATCCTGTGCATGAAAGTAAACTCAGCTTTTGCTGTGCAGACCGCAGCTGTAAATTTGCTCTCTGGAAAGAAAGCAGATACTTGTCCAACATGAGAAAAACGCTGGACAAGAAGATGGCGGTAGACCTTTTGAAGAAAGGCCGCACCCCTGTAAAAGACTTTTATTCCGCGAAAAAAGATAAGACATTCGCCGCTGACCTTGTGATGCGCGTCGAAGAGGGTCGCGCACAGTACAGTCTGGAATTTCCCAAAACACCGATGAAAACGAAAACGTAAAGGAGGTTTGACCCTTGCCACAGATTAACGATATTCGAGAATTGGCGCAGCAGAACGCCCGGTATGTCAGTAACTCGCCACAGGACTGGATGAGTTATCTGGATGTGGCGGCGCGGCTGTACCGCTATTCGTTCACCGATGCGCTCCTGATCCACGCACAGCGGCCCGATGCAACCGCCTGTGCAGAACTGGAACTCTGGAATCAGAAAATGAGCCGCTGGGTCAACCGTGGCGCAAAAGGCATCGCGCTTCTGGATGATACCGGACCTCGTACCAAGCTGCGGTATGTGTTCGATATTGCTGACACCCATCTGGTGCGCGGCGGCAGAACACCGCTCTTATGGAATCTGGACAGCCACGAGCATGAGCAGACTATCTTAGATCATCTGGCAGATACCTATGGCCTGTCGCAGACAGACAGCATGAATACCGCCCTGATGGAGCTGGCACAGCAGTTGACCGCCGATAATCTGGATGAAGCGATGGACGGTCTGGCTTATGAGGTGGAAGACACTTTTCTGGAGGAACTGGACGAAGATAACATCCGTGTCCGCTTCCGGGAACTGATGACCAACAGTATCTTCTATACGCTTTCCCGCCGCTGCGGGCAGGAGCCTATGGATGTGCTGGACGATGATGACTTTATCCGCATTGTGGATTTCAACAAGCTGCCGGTGCTGTCGTTCCTTGGCAACGCGGTTTCCGAACAGTGCGAAGCGGTTCTTTTTGACATTGGCCGTGAGATGCGGAAAATTTACAAAAAAGAAATCACGCAGCAGCTTGAAAAATCCGTTGACAGCTTGTATAATACCAATGCGGACTTTAACGCATTAAAGCACGAAACCAAAGAAAACACGACCAAAGGAGGACAAGAAAATGGAGTTGACGTATTACCGCAAGGGAGATTATCTGTTCCCGAATCTGGCCGTGCAGGACGAGCCGCAGACCATCGGGAAGTACGGGATGCTGCGCAGGACGTACCTGAAAGAGAACCGCAAGAACTGGTATCAGAGTATGCTGATGAGCGGCAAGCTGAACCAGCATCTGGCGCAGATCGAAGAAGAAGCGGAGAGCCGGGCAGAAACCCTGCTGGACAGCCTGAACGAGAAGTTCCCGGCACCGAGCAAGGAAAAGGACCCGCTGGCATGGGCAGCACATCAGAACAGCCTGACGGCGATGGCAGAAGAGATCGTCTTGAAGGAATTGGTGTACAATTAACTGAAACAACAACGGAACAGGATTTGAGCGAAGCAGAGGAAGAAATTGCCTCTGCTTTTTCTTTGCCTGATCTGCCGACCGTGGAACAGCAGATCCGTGCCATCGAAGAACCGATCCGGGCGCGGTATGCGGACGAGATTGCACTTGATTCCGAAGTAGTCGATGAAATTCTGCGCACGGGCAGCAACCGCAGTAAAGGTCAGCTTCGTCTGATCTACAATTTCATGGTCGAGAAAACCCCGGAAGAATACACGGAGTTCGTGAAAAACGAATATGGCACGGGTGGCAAAGGCTTTGAAATTGACGGTTCAAAGTATGCAGTCTGGTTCGATGATTTAGGGCTGCGTATTGCAGTAGGCAGCACGGCAAAGGGCGGCACGATTGCCAATGCGTTTTTATCCTGGGAAGATGTGAGCAATCGTATCCATGAACTGCTCCGGCAGGGCGAGTATGCGCCGCAGGCGGTTCTGGACGCTGCACGGCAGAATGCTTTGCAGGAACACGCGCAGACGTTGGCTTATATGGAACGCGATTTGGCCGATGGCGTTGCCGAAGCAGTGTTTCAAGATACAGAAATCTTCAGGGGCGGCTTCCCGGAACTGACATACAGGCTGGCAGGTTTGCTGGATGATACGGATTTTCTGACTGACCTCAACGAGCGATTATCTGCGCTGGGGGAAGCCTATGCCGAAGATAAAGACCTGATGCGGATGCACTTTTATAAGCCAGATAAGGTGGCGGCTTTGTTCCTGCAGTTTGCAAAGCCTTATCAAAACTACTCGGCACGAGAGGGCTTTTACTGGAATGAGTACAAGAGGTTCATCACGGAAGATGAAATCAATGCTTACTTCACACGGGGCAGCAATTACTCGGATAGTCGGCTGGCAATCTATTCGTTCTTCTTAAACCATGAAGATAAGAAAGAGCGGGCAGACTTTCTGAAAGACCATTACGGGATCGGTGGCAGCAGCCATGCACTTTGCGGGGCAGATGATTCTCACGAAGATCACGATGGCAGGGGCATTGCTTTGGAGCGCGGCCCATACGGAAACCCGGATGCAAGCGTTCATCTGAACTGGAATCAGGCTGCAGGCCGAATTGACAAGCTTATCCGTGACAGTGAGTATTTGAAGCCGGCAGATTACTCTCGGATGCCTGTCTATGAACGGGAACAGATGGCAATGTGGGTGATGACCTTCTACCATCATCTGCCGAACGAAGTGGAACGGCCTTTCCCGCAAGACCTTTACCATGAAGAAGGTCGAAAGGCCCTTGTTGAAAAGCTGGCAGACCCAGAACAGTCGGCGGAACTGTTGGAGCAGATGGACAATGCGCTCCTGTCTGTGCCGTTGGATTCCGAAGAGTACAGGGATAAGTCGGAGTTACTCTTTTTTCTGCACCAGTATGTCGAGGGAACGTACACGATCTTCCCGGAAAAGAAAAAGGCTGTTGAGATTTCTGTTTCTGAGACAGGACAAATATCGCTTTTCGATATTTGGGCGCAGGAACAGGAATCGAAAGAGCATTCAACCACCGCAGTGGTTGAAGAACCCCAGAAGCAGGCGGCAAAGTACAGCAGAAATGTCGGGGATTATCTCTATCTGGAAGATGACCGCCTTTATAAAATCGAACGTGTTACGGATTCTCTGATCTATCTGAAAGATATGGAGCGTCCTGCATGGGCGGCGCGGGTGCTTCGACCGAACCAGTATGATGCAGAACTGGCAAAGAATCCGCTGAATGATTATCTTCTGGCAGGGCAGAAATCTGCATTGAAAGATAGTCGCTGTGTTTACAAAGAATGTCTGTATTCCATGCTGGATGCGGTGCAGCAGAGTGAAATCTATCCGTATCTCCGCGACCGCGATGTGGATGCAGACGAAGCGGAAAAGGAACTTCGGAACAAGATTGACGAGCTGTTAGAGCAGAATGCGAAAACTGCTCCGCTGTATCTGGAAGCAAGCCAGAACTGGGAAAACTTCAAAGACTGGTTGGTAGAAGATATTTTCCAGCGCACCTATCAGGACGTTATTACGGACAGACGGGATGCCGTTGCACTGTATCAGGATAGCAAGGACGCACCGCAGTGGGTGCGCGGCATTATGGTTCCGTATGCAGCGGAAGAAAAGGCCGTTGAGCCGACCTTGCAGCCCCTGCCGCTGGATGCCGCCAACGAGTACAACGCGCTGAAAGAGCGTTACCCGGATGCGCTGTTCGGCTATGAGCAGTACGGCAACTTTGAGTTCTACGGCGAGGATGCAAAGCGCGTTTCAGAACTTCTTGGCAGCAAGCTGTTGGAAAAGGAAACCGCACTCGGCAAGGTGGAGGTATCTGGTTTTCCGCGTGAACAGTGGGTTTCGCAGGCAATGAAGCTCTGGAAACAGGGGGAGAGCGTCTATCTGTCCGGCCAGCAGGAAGATGGAACCCATGCCCAAACGAAATACTTCCGCAGAGAGGAATATCTGCCTGTTAATACCATCATCGAACTGGACGATCGGGAGTTCCGTGTGGATTCGGTCAACTTTGAACAGGGAACGGTCAGTTTGCAGGACATGACCCTTGCAAAAGAAGCCCGGTATCCGATCTTCCGAACAGAACCGCTGGAGTACATTCGGCATTTGTACGAACAGGCGGAGATGCCGATGGAAGAAGCGGTGGAAATCACAGTCTTTACGGCTCTGTACAATGCGGGTGTGGCCTACGAGGATTTCTCCCCGGAGCAGATGGATGTGATCTATTCGGTGGCAGAAGCAGGCGGCGAGTTGGAAGAACTGCTGAATCCTGACTTCCCGCCAGAACAGATGCAGCTGATCGCAGATGTGCAGAACCGAACGGATGCCATCAGCCGTGCAGCAGCAGAGGAAGCCCTTGAACCGCTGACCCAGCAGCCTATGACCTCGGCAGAGGTCAACCATGCACGGCGGCAGCACAATCTTCCGCTGGACAGCGGTGCGATAGAACTGCCTGTACAGCCCAAACAGGAGCCTATGAACTTCCGTATTACGGACGATGATCTCGGCGCAGGAGGGCCGAAAACAAAATATAAAGCCAATGTGGAAGCCATTCGGGTGCTGCAGACACTGGATGCAGAGCAGCGGCAGGCTACCGCAGAAGAGCAGGAGATACTTTCCCGGTATGTGGGCTGGGGCGGCATTCCGCAGGCGTTCGATGAAAACAACGCGGAATGGTCGAAAGAGTATGCCGAACTGCAGTCCCTGCTCACGGTAGATGAGTATAAGGAAGCCCGTGCCAGTACCCTGAATGCGTTTTACACTTCTCCTACGGTCATCAAGGCGATGTATGAAGCCCTGGGCAATATGGGATTGTCCAAAGGCAACGTGCTGGAACCATCCTGTGGTGTCGGCAATTTCATGGGTCTGGTGCCGGACAGCATGGAGAAGATTCGGATGTATGGTGTGGAGCTGGACAGCATTTCGGGCCGCATTGCACAGCAGTTGTACCAGAAAAACAAGATTGCGGTGCAGGGCTTTGAAACAATGCAGTTCCCGGACAGCTTCTTTGACTGTGTTGTGGGTAACGTACCGTTCGGCAATTACAAAGTACCGGACAAGCGGTATGACCGCCACAATTTTCTCATCCACGATTATTTTATTGCGAAAAGTCTTGACCTTGTGCGTCCGGGCGGTGTGGTAGCGGTGGTAACGTCCAGCGGTACGATGGATAAGAAGGATTCCTCTGTCCGTGAGTACCTTGCTAACCGTGCCGATCTGGTAGGTGCGATTCGTCTGCCGAACAATGCGTTTCAGCGCAATGCTAACACTGGCGTGGTTGCGGACATTCTGTTCCTGCAGAAGCGTGACCGTGCAGCAGTGGAGCGGGCTGACTGGATAGACCTTGGCGAAACGCCGGAGGGGTACTCCATCAACCAGTATTTTGCACAGCATCCTGAGATGGTGCTGGGGGAGATCACCACGGAAAGCACCCAGTACGGCAAGCAGGAAACTACTGTCAAGCCCATCGAGGGCGCAGACCTTGCCCAGCAGTTGAAAGAAGCGGTCCGCAACATTCAGGCTACCATCACAGAGCCGGAAATCTCCGACGATGAACTGGATGTGCAGGAAGAACCTATCCCGGCAGACCCCAACGTGAAGAATTTCAGCTTTACGAACGTAGATGGGCAGATTTACTACCGCGAAAATTCCTTTATGAATAAGGTGGAACTGCCTGCCGTTACTGCAGAGCGAGTGCTGGGCATGATCGCTCTGCGGGAAACCACCCGGAAGCTGTTGGATTGTCAGCTGCATGATGGTTCGGATGCGGAAGTACAGCTTTTGCAGAATGAACTGAAACAGCAGTATACCGCATTTAAGGCGCAGTATGGTCTGATCAACAGCACTGCCAACAAGCGGGCGTTCCGACAGGACAGCAGCTATTGTCTGCTGGCATCACTGGAAATTCTGGATGAGGAGAAGAACCTCAAACGGCTGGCCGATATTTTCACCAAGCGCACCATCCGTAAGCCGGAGCCTGTCACCTCAGTGGACACACCGAGCGAAGCCCTGGCACTTTCCATTGGAGAGAAAGCAAAGGTGGATGTGCCATTTATGGTGCAGCTCTGCGGTAAACCGGAACAGGAGATCACGGATGAACTGGCCGGCGCAATTTTCCGAAATCCTGTGACACAGCAGTGGGAAACTTCGGATGAATATCTGTCCGGCAATGTTCGTGAAAAACTGGCCACAGCAGAAACCTTTGCGGCAGACCATGCTGAATATCAAATCAATGTGGATTACCTCAAACGGGTACAGCCCAAGGATTTGGATGCTTCGGAAATTGAAGTACGGCTGGGTGCAAACTGGGTAAAGCCGGAGTACATCACGCAGTTTATGAAAGAAGTGTTCAAGACCCCGAACTACTATGCCGGGATTGACATTAAGGCAACCTATTCCGAAATTTCAGGTGCATGGAACATTTCGGGTAAGTCGATGGATCGTGGCAATCCCCTTATTACCAATACCTACGGAACGATGCGGGTCAATGCTTATAAGATGTTGGAAGATGCGCTGAACCTCCGGGATACCAAAATCTACGATACGATTCACGATGCGGACGGCGACCATCGTGTGCTGAATAAGCAGGAAACCATGCTTGCACAGCAGGCACAGGAATCCATTCGGGAAGCGTTCAAGCAGTGGATTTTCAAGGATTTAGACCGCCGCGAGGATTTGTGTGCGACCTATAACCGGATTTTCAATGCGATTCGTTCCCGTGAATATGATGGCAGTCATATTCGTTTTGAAGGCATGACACCGGAAATCTCTCTGATGCCGCACCAGAAAAATGCCGTGGCGCACATTCTGTACGGCAACAATACGCTGCTGGCTCATTGTGTGGGCGCAGGCAAGACTTTCCAGATGATAGCCGCCGGCATGGAGAGCCGCAGACTGGGCCTGTCGCAGAAAAACCTCTATGTGGTGCCAAACCACCTCACGGAGCAGTGGGGCGCAGATTTCCTGCGGCTCTATCCCAATGCCAATGTGCTGGTGGCAACGAAAAAGGATTTTGAACCCAGCAATCGTAAGCAGTTCTGTTCCCGTATTGCAACAGGTGATTACGATGCCATTGTGATCGGACACTCGCAGTTTGAACGAGTGCCGCTTTCCCCGGAACGGCAGAAAGCCATTGTGGAGCGTCAGATCGACGATATTACGCTGGCTCTGGCAGATGCCCGGAGTGAGGACAGCCGCAGTTTTACGGTCAAGCAGATGGAAAAAACAAAGAAAACACTGGAAGCAAAGCTGCAAAAGCTGAACGACCAGACGAGAAAGGATGATGTGGTTACATTTGAGGAACTGGGGGTTGACCGCCTGTTTGTGGACGAGTCACATTTCTATAAAAATATGTTCCTCTACACAAAAATGCGAAATATCGCAGGTATCGCCCAGACCGATGCACAGAAGTCCAGCGATATGTTTGCAAAGTGTCAGTATCTGGACGAACTGACAGGCGGCAAGGGCGTGACCTTTGCAACGGGAACCCCGGTCAGCAACTCGATGGTAGAGCTGTACACCATTATGCGTTATCTCCAGTATGATACCTTGCAGAAGATGGGACTGAGCCACTTTGATGATTGGGCGGCATCCTTTGGTGAAACCGTCACGGCAATCGAGCTTTCCCCGGAAGGAACGGGCTACCGTGCGAAAACGCGGTTTGCCCGGTTCTTCAATCTGCCGGAACTGATTTCTCTGTTCAAAGAATCGGCAGATGTGCAGACGGCGGATATGTTGAACCTGCCTGTGCTGAAGGCGGAGTACATCAACGAAGTGCTGAAACCGAGCGAGACACAGGAAGAAATGGTGAGTTCCTTTGCAGACCGTGCCGAGGCTGTACGCAACGGTAATGTGAATCCCAGATTCGATAATATGCTCAAGATCACCAACGATGGCCGAAAACTGGCACTCGACCAGAGGCTTATGAACGAGATGCTGCCGGACGAGCCGGAGAGCAAGGTCAATCGCTGTGTGGACAATGCGTTCAAGGTTTGGGAAGAATCTGCGTCGGACAAGGGAACACAGTTGATTTTTTGCGATTTATCGACACCAAAAGCTGATGGTACATTCAACGTCTACGATGATGTGCGGGAGAAGCTGGTGGCGAGAGGTGTTCCCCGTGAGGAAGTGGCGTTCATTCACGAGTACAACACCGAAACAAAAAAAGCAGACCTGTTTGCAAAGGTGCGCGCCGGACAGGTGCGTATCCTGATGGGGTCTACGCCGAAACTTGGCGCAGGAACCAATATTCAGGATCGATTGATTGCCCTGCATCATCTGGACTGCCCGTGGAAACCCTCTGACCTGGAACAGCAGGAAGGACGTATTCTCCGGCAGGGAAACCGAAATAAGCAGGTGAAAATCTATCGTTACGTCACTGAAAATACGTTTGATTCGTATATGTGGCAGATTCTGGAAAATAAACAGAAGTTCATAAGCCAAATCATGACTTCCAAATCTCCTGTCCGCGCCTGCGATGATGTGGACGATACCGCACTGTCCTATGCCGAAATCAAGGCACTGGCGACGGGCAATCCCTACATTAAGGAAAAGATGGATCTGGATATTCAGGTCAGTAAGCTGAAACTGCTGAAAGCCAATCACACCAGTCAGATTTATAGCTTGGAATCGGATATTGCGCGCCGCTATCCGCGAGAAATCGCTGTGGCACAGGGTCAGATCGAAGCACTGAAAACGGATATGGAAGCGGCAAAACCGCTTCTGGCGCAGGACAAAGACCACTTCTCTATGGAGATCAGCGGCAAGGTGTACACCGAACGCAAGGAAGCGGGTGCAGCCATCATTGAGGCTTGCAAGGCTTTGAAAGCGGCTGGCACCGAGGGCAGGATCGGTAGCTACGGTGCGTTTGAACTGCATTCCCGGTTTGACAACTTCGATAAGGTGTTCCGTTTGTCCATCAAGGGCGCATGGAACTATTCGATGGAAGTCGGCAAAGACCCGCTGGGTAATATCCTGCGCGTTACCAATGCACTGGCAGGTATCGAAAGAGCATTGCCGCAGGTGGAACGCAGGCTGGAAACCTTGGAACAGCAGTTGGTGCAGGCAAAGGAAGAAGCCAAACGTCCTTTTGCGCAGGAAGCGGAATTGGCCGAAAAATCTGCGCGCCTTGCGGAGCTGAACTCTCTGCTCAATATGGACGAAAAGGGTAGTGAGGATGCGCTGGGCGTGGATGAGGATGCAGCCGAAACGGAAGTGGCAGACAGGCCGCGTCAGCCTGCGAACTATGCAGGCCGTGTTGCAGAGCGCACGGCGGACAATGTGCGGAAACCCTCTGTACTGGCACAGCTTCATGCAAAGCAAGCAGAGCCACAGAAATCCCTGAAGCGGAAAAGTCACGATATGGAACTGTAAATAGGATAAACCCGTTAGATCTCTGCAAGGAATCTAACGGGGCATTTTTGAAAAAGGAGGACATTTGCTGACATTAACACCGATCAATCTGAAAACGGCAAACGCATTTGTGCAGCAATATCACCGCCATCATAAGCCGACACGAGGGCATAAGTTCTCCATTGGCGTATCGGAGAATGGCGCGTTAGTGGGCGTTGCTATCTGCGGCAGACCTGTGGCGCGGCGGTTGGATGATGGCTATACGCTGGAAGTCAACCGTCTGTGTACGGATGGAACGCCGAATGCCTGCAGCATCCTGTATGCGGCAGCATACCGTGCAGCACGGGCAATGGGCTACAACAAAGTTATCACATATATTCTGGACACAGAGTATGGCAGTTCTTTGAAAGCTGCCGGATATACCTGTGAGGGCAGAGCCGGAGGATTGGAATGGAACGGTGCAAAAGCACCGAAACAGGCCGACCAATATCCGCGCCAGATGAAAACACGATGGGTCAAGAAAAAGGAGGGCTTGTATGGCAGTTGACCGCAAACAGCAGATGAAAGAAATCACGGAACGGCTGGAGCAGGGTGTAAAGGACATTTTCACATCGGAAATGTACACGACATACCTGCGCACGATGGCAAAATTCCACAATTACAGTTTCAACAATACGCTGTTGATCGCTATGCAGCGGCCTGACGCCACACTGGTGGCAGGGTTCCAAGCATGGAAAAACAAGTTTAACCGCTACGTCAAAAAAGGCGAAAAGGGCATCCAGATCATTGCCCCGGCTCCTATCAAGGAAGTGGAGGAGCGCGAGAAAATCGACAAGGATACGGGTCTGGCTGTGCTGAACGAAAACGGTGAGCCTGAAATGGAACGTGTGGAGTATGTGGTTCCGCGTTTCCGCGTGACAACGGTTTTTGATGTTTCGCAGACTGATGGTGAACCGATTCCGTCGCTGGAAGTGAACGAACTGACGGCCAGTGTCAAAGACTATGCGCTGCTTACAGCGGCAATCGAGCAGGTATCACCTGTGCAGATGCGGTTTGATGAAATCGAAGGGGATGCCAAAGGCTATTACAGTGATGCCGACAAAGAAATCTGCATTCAGGTCGGCATGGGCGAGAGCCAGACCATAAAGACGATGATACACGAGGTTGCCCATGCGATGCTGCATAACAGCGATTTGATGAAGCAGAACGGCGAGGAAAAAGATCGGCTTACGAAAGAAACCGAAGCCGAAAGCATTGCATTTACGGTCTGCTCGGCACTTGGCATTGATACGTCCGATTATTCATTTCCTTATGTGGCAAGCTGGGCCAGCGGCAAGGAGATGAAGGAACTGAAAGATTCGATGGATACGATTCGATTGACCGCAGCCGACTTTCTGGAAAAGCTGGAAGCGGCAGTCGCAGAAAGGAGCGCAGAGCGCATGACCGCGATGAAGTATGCGGAAAAGTTGATTGCCGACAAGGAGCAGGAAAAAACGATTTTCGATGATGAGCAGCGAAACCTCATCGTGAATTTTGCTTTCAAGCTGGATGACCGGGCTGCAACGGAAGAACTGGTGAACGGTCTGACGGCTGCACTGGCCGAGGATGACAAAGAAGAAGCCAACCGCCTGATGTACGATGCGCAGGAGAAAATCGAAAATCTCCCGGATGGAATGATTGGTCTTTCGGAAATGCACGACTACGGTTATTTGAAAGATGATGTGCTGCCGCTGACGAAAGAGGGCGCACGGGAGTGGCATCGGCTGGGCGAACGGATTTACCCGCTGTTTCAGGATGGCACGGCAGGAGATTTCGCCAGTCAGGAAGAGATCGAACAGCATGATGGCATTTTCGGAATCAAGGCTGACGCATGGAGTGCAATTTTGCTGGAAAAGAACGAAGAGTATCTGGAAGATGAGTATGCCCGCCCGGATGCCGCACTGACGGTGATAAGTCGGGAGCAGGCTCTGCGGCTGTTTGATGAGGGCAAGCAGATTTATCTTATCCGTATCAGCCCGTGGCCAGTTCTTGTCACAGGGCGTGAAGAAATCGAACGTGGAAGTGACTATTTCCAGATTGCTAAGGAAGATTTGGAAAAGGACAAGCAGAAAACAATGGAAAACGGCGAGAAAGCACCCGTTGAAAAGCTGGCAGTAGACCTTGACGATTTTGCCTTTGACTTCGATTTCTACCACTATAAGGACAGCGTAGAGGATCGGGAGCAGGCAGTTGAAGTACTGAAAGAACAGATTCAGGCTGGGGATGTTCAGCCGATCAGGGAATGGCTGCAAGCCGCAGTGGAGGAATCAGAGGGAGAGTCCGCAGAAAAGGCGGCAGAACTGATAACTCGTATGGATGCAGTAGTTAAGGAGCAGAAGCTGCTTTCCGGCAGCGAAAAGCAGTTTGGCATCTACCAGATCACTGCCCGTGACCCGGAACACGACTACCGCTTTATGAATCTGGATTTTGTAAAGCGGCACGGGATGGAAGTAAACTGTGCAGACTATGAACTGGTCTATACCGCACCACTTACGGAAAATGATACGCTGGAAGCTATTTACGAACGCTTCAATATCCAGCGTCCAGCGGATTTTACCGGACATTCGCTTTCCGTCAGTGATGTTGTGGTGCTGAACGATGGAAAGTCTCTCAAAGCCTACTATGTGGACAGCATCGGCTTTGCAGAGCTGCCGGATTTTTTCAAGGAAAGGAATATGGATTTGCAGAAAGAAACTCTCTTAAACGAAGAATTGCAGGGAATCGAAATCTTTGATAAGCCGGGTCTTTTCAGCAATGGCCGACTGCGGGATGAAGATGTGCCGGAGGGATTGTATCGCTATGATCTGCGCGGCTCGGACTATGACCCCGGCCAGCCCATTACAGTGGAGAAAACTGTGGTGGTGAACCATGCAGCATCTGTTTTGATGACCGAAGAACTTGACCTTGGCGCAGAGGGGCGGCTGGAGCTTGGCGAGGAAGGGCTGAACTTCACAGGTGCAGAGTTGACCGTGCGAGAGTTTATGGAGGAACAGCAGCAGAAAAGAAATGGTCTGATCCACGGCGATTCCGACCACATCGCAGTCGAGGGGCATCTTGGCACATGGTATGCCGTTGATGAAACGGAGATTGGCGGCGAGAAGTTCTTCCTGCTGGAGCATGAGGAACACGGCGATATGGCGGCCTGTGTTGCAGTCAATGAGCAGGGCAAGCTGGTGGCAGAGGATTTGTGGAACGGCTTCGATGAAGATTTTCAGGAGGCCGTGCAGAAATATCTCTCTGAAAAATGGAATATGCCGAAAAAAGAAGATGTGGTATCGGAAATCATTGAAAAGGCTACGCCTGCGCCAGACAACAGCGCACAGGACTATTCGGATGTGCCTGTTTACTACGAGCCGTTCAGCTATGCCAAAGAAAATGACGAGGTGGATTTATACCGTACATCCTATCGGCTGAACAGTGAGTGCAAGCAGGCAATCCATGAAGCGATTGCGGACAATTATGACGGAATGTACCTTGGCAATGGTGCAGTCGATCAGGTGGTGCGACAGTACGGTATGGAGCGCGTGGGCTACATTCTGGCAAATACTCTGCACCATAAAAACTACGATGGCCGCTTTTCTCACGGCAATAAGGAATGGGCAGAACAGGTTAGCACCCCGGAGCATAATGCAGACCGCATGACCTTCCGCACGGATTGGGTGGTTGACAGCCACCCGGCTGTGCTGGATGGCTTTGTAACGATGTTCAGAAAAGAACTGGAAGCGCAGAAAGAACAGGAACAGCCTTTTGTAAAACAGTTCTATGTGGTCGGAAATTTGCAGGCCGCGCCTTTGAAAATTGAGCGGTTCGGAAATCTCGACGATGCAATGTCGCAGTATCAGGCACTTCCGAACCATTGCATGAAAGCCTTGGGCGTGGAGAAGAATCCTGATCCGCTGCCGGGTTCACTGGATGTTTTGCAGTGCAGGAACGGCATTGACACCATCGTAGAGGACTATAAAACGGTTCCGGGCTGGGATAACCCGTATATCCAGAATCATGTTGTCCAGCCGTTGCAGGGGGCGTTAGCCGTGCAGGATGTGGAGTTGGCCTACGAATTGCCGGATGCCTATTTTCACATTCAGACCTGTGACGATGGCTTCGACTATACCTTATATAATAAGGACTTCACGGAACGGGATGGCGGTGTCCTTGAAACAGATGGAGATAAGTCTGTGCAGGAGGCTATGACGGAGCTGCTAGCAGAGTTTGGCTGCGATGCGGCAGAGGGTAAAGTCATGGATGCGGCAGTACTGCGGGAACAGGCTGATACGGTGGCTGAACAGCAGGCAGAAGTTTTGAAAGAAAAACTCGTTGCAGAAAGACCTGCACCGGAAGAAACGCTCAGCTTTTACGTTGCGGAGTGCTTGGAGTTTACATTTGCGGGAGAGTTCCACGATCATCTGACAATGGAAGAAGCCTTGGAAGCCTACGACAAGATTCCGTCCGAACGGATGAACGCCGACAAGTGCATTGGATTCTGCATCGAGGAAGATGGCGGTTTTGTTGGAATGTATGAGCTGGTCGTGAACGACAAAGTGCAGCGTGAGAACATCAATTCCATCAACTATTTCAGGGATGATAAGCTGGTGCAGCAGGCGATCTCTGATATGGAAAAGCTGATGGCGGCACGGCAGCAGAGTAAAGAGCAGGAACGCAGCAACACGAAAAAGTCTGTTCTGGATGCCCTGCGCAGTTTGAAAGCCAAGAAACAGGAGCAGCCTGCACAGGATCAGCCTAAACCGCAGAAAAGCAAAAAGAGGGGAGATATTGAGTTATGAGCAATGTGCGTTTTGATGAACTGGAATTGATGCTGATGGCGATGTTTGAGCAGCCGACACTCAAAGACACGATTCAGGTATTGATGGAGGTTCAGCCGCTTGTGGCAGAGGATGCAGAAATGTCTGCGCTTGTCCAGCAGACCATCTCGAAGATGCAGCGGTTGACTGAGCCACAGTTCAAGGGGCTGGAGCTGGAATGGTATAAGCCGGAAGAACCAAACAAGAAAACAGGGGTGGCAGAGAAATAATGGCAACAGATATGTTTATGATCTACCAGATCAATGACGCTGAGAAAAATCGGGAATACCGCTGCCGCAGTTATGCGTATCAGATCGAACACGGCTTTATGATAACAACGGACAATTATGAAATCAGCTATTGCGCTAAAGCATCGCAAGGTCTGTTCCCGGCGAAAATTCGTGAAAACATGGAAAGCCTGAATCCAGACAAGTTCAAAATCAGAAAATTTGGTGTCAGTGACGTTATTTCAATCACAGCGGCAGGAAAGACCGCATTTTACTATGTGGACAAAGAAGCACTGGTAAAGTTCAATGGCTTTCTGGCACCAAAAGCTGAGGGCAGCTACCTGATTTTGAATGAGGGTGGCTATCAGATAGAAGGCCAAACAGATACATGGAAAGTCATTGACGAAAAGAATGTGCAGGAGCAAAGATTTGTGCAGCTTGTCTGTGAACAGACAAAAAAGCAAAGGCCGGATATTATTCTTCATGACAGCGGAGTTTTGGTGGCGCAGACGATTTACGGATTTGATAGTTCGGTTATGAAGAAAATCGAGAAGTTTCTTCGAGAACAAAAGCCGGAACTGCTGCATTACCAGAAATTTTTGGAGAATGGCACCGCAGAACGTGCCAAGGAATCTGGCACAGAGCAGAATTACAACATGATTGATGGCTGTGTCAACAATAATCCGAAGAAACCGCGTATCATCGGAAATCGGATTTCGGTCCTTGACCGCCTGCACATCAAGTTGGAAGAGCGAAAACAGAAAAGTCAGCCCCAACAGCAACAGCAGCAGGAAAGAAGCCGGAAAAATTAAAAATCCGATGCAGTGCAGAGTGGTGGTTCCATAAAAAGAGCCACCACTCTTGTTTTGTAACCGAAACGGAAACAAAATATTATGAAACTAAAAAATAGTTTCCAAATGATTGATATTCTTGGCGAGAGAGCGTATAATATAAGTACAAGAATAGGAGGCGATTATATGCTGGATGTAAATATGATAATTGCAAACAACATTCAGGATGAACTGAAAAAAGAAAACAAAAAGCAAGTTGATCTGGCAGAAGGAATTGGAGTCTCCAGGCAGACAATGAGCAAAATCATGAATGGTGCAAGAGCAATCAACGCGATTGAACTTCATAAGATTTCTGAATACCTTCATGTGTCGATGGATTCTCTGATGAAGATGCCGGAAAAGCCGATGGACACGAATGTGATTCATGCGTTTATGGGGCGTGTTAAAACTGAGGAAGCAAGAAAGGGAATTCAGCTTGCGGATGAACTGTCCGATATGATTCTGTTCCATACTAGGGTGTGCGAGAATGGCAAAAAGATGGAGCAGCCCTGGGAGGATAAGCGATGAACAATGTTCTGGAGGATAGCCTCTTTGTAAGCCAAAACAAGAAATTTGATGAAATCCAATCCATCGTCAGACAGTTCTCGGCAGAGTATGTTGGCAATTCTATTATCAAGGACAATATCTTTGCTGTCATACAGAATTATGCTAGAAAGAAAGAAATCGCGCTGGAACTGCTTCGTTACCCGATCCATGATGATGAATTATGGGCATTGACCTTTTTGAAGCAGGATACGATTTTTGTGTGCGTAAATACAGCACTTCCGCTTTGTAAGCAGTTTTTTGCTGCGGCGCATGAACTGTATCATATCTACTGCTATGTGGAAAATGCAGACCAGAGCTATATAAAAAATGGTTCTATGCTGGATTCGGCAACTGGGGATGAAACAGGAAGAACGCAGGAGGACTTGGAAGCGAACGCCTTTGCAGGGCTTCTTCTGATGCCGGATCAACTGCTCCATGAGCAGATTCTGCTGTATGGGCTTGATAAAGATTTGGTTACAGTAGATTCTATCCTGATGCTTATGGATATGTTTGCAATGCCCTATAAGGCAGTTGTACTGCGTTTGTTTGAAAGCGGAAACATATCTCATCAGCAGGCTGAAAAGCTGCTGGAGGTAGGCTCTGCGGACGTAATGGAAAGAGTATCGCTGACAGGTAAAGCAAAACGCTGGCAGCTCGATGGCAAAGGAACAGAATCTTTTGGCACACTCCTTGAGAAAGTTGAGTATAACAGACAGCATGAGTATCTGACGGAATCCAGAGAAAAAGAAGATGTGGCCTACCTTACTCAACTGAAAAAAGAGTACGGCTTGGATTGAGGGAGGTCAGATCGAAGTGAAAAGATACGCACTGCTGGATACTGACTTCATTTCCAAAACGCACTCTGTTCAAGATGATGGCGGCAATCATTTGATTGATCGGGTCATGGAATTGCCGGGGTATGAGTTCTTTTGTCATGCGCAAATCGTAACGGAACTCAATCGGTATAATGCTGATGCGCCAATCTGGTTGAGCGAGAAGATTGGAGCGCAAAAGATAAAAAGCTACACGGATCAGGAAATCCTTGAAAGCCTGTCACTTGTGCGAGGGCCGCTGGCGTGTGCGACTTATACGCAGATGTTAAAATTGGCCTGCGATGCTTTTTCTAGGGATTACTTTTCGGAACATTATCGGGCATTGGAAGATGCTGATTACGCGACAATATCAAATGAGGATTATTTGAAAGAACTCCAGTTGCTTGATGTTGAAGTGGGAAAGAAAAATAATCTTGGGGAAATCAAGTCGTTTGTGCTATTACAGGTTTTGTCGGTGATGCTTGGTGAACAGATCTATGTGTTCTGCTCCGATGATAAAAATGCTCGGAATGGAGCTACAAATTTTGAAGATGTTCGGTGCATCAGTCTGGTATCGCTATTCTCCCGTTTGAAAGAAGAATCAAATTGGACGATTGCCGATGCCGAGCCGTACATTGAATCACTCGTTGCTTTTTATCAGGATCACCACCAGACCACTTTTCGCGTAATGGAAGCATCTGAGGTCAGAAGATTGCATCGGATACCATGCAGACAGGTGCTGCAGGAAATCTTTGACGGAAAATTTATTGAACTGAAAAATGGAATGCTGCGGTATAAGCAGTAAATGAAAACGAATAGCCAGCGTATTGTGTGGAATTGAACCACAAGATACGCTGGCTATTTTTGCGTTTAGGTGACTTTGAAAGTGGGTTAGAGAGATTGCTCATATTTCCGAGTGCGCTGCTGTTCGTGCTGCTGCACTTCTTGTTCTGTGCCGAGGATGCTGTCTACATTGGCACACACGGTCTGGAGTTCTTTGTGATAAGCCTTGAAATAATGGTAAGTATCGTATTGGGCGTCCTTCTGAATCGTAAGCTGTTCTTTTTCTGCTCGAAGGTCTTTCATGGTAGGAAACTTCCCATCAGGCGAGTGCTGCTTCAGAATTTGAAGTGCTTCTTCATATTGGGTAAGTTCATCCGAGTGGGCTTGACGAAAGATTTTCTTGTTCGGAGCTTTTAGAAATTCTCCGTAAATGGATTTTGTGGAGAGATACTGACCAAGGTAATGAATCTGCTCGTTTGTTTTTCGCAGCTTGCTTTCAGTAAGCTTTGCATCGCCGCGCGCTTTTGCCATTTTGGTATAGATGGTATCCGCAGTTTCGGAGAGCTTTTCATAAGAATCATAGCCGTGCTCCTGCACATAGGCAACCGTCCGGGCCATCTGCTGCAGATTGGAAATTTTTACTTTCTGCGCATAAGCGCGGCTCTGCTGAGCTTTTACACAGGTCTGTAAGTCAACCACAAGGCGCAGATCGGACTTGATGAACAGAATAGCCATAGGATCATTTGCGCCCCAATGAGGATTGTTCTGCTCTGCGGTCCTTGCATTTTCTGCAAAAATGTGTAGTAGCCTATCACGGTCATAATTAGAGCCGAGGGCGCGGGCAGAGATATACTTTTGTCGGTCGGCAGGCAGATAGCTGAATCGTCCGCGGTGGTCTTTTACTGAAATTCCGTATTCCGCTTTCAGCAGTCTTTGAAATTCTTCAAAAGACGTAGCGCGTTCCGCAATGTCCGAAATGGCGTTGCGGATTTTTTCTTTGCCCGTTTCAAAAGTGGTGTGCATGGGAGTGATGCCCTCGATCATAAGCTCCATGTTGGCAATGTCCAGATTTTGCTGACCGCGCTGTTTGGCGTAATACTCCTGCGGCGAAATTCTGTCAGGGGCAGGGGAGAGCAGATCGACCTGATGCAGTCCCTCCCGTTGGCAAATATCCATCAAGGATTTCTGAAGGTGCTTCAAGTAGTCTTTGGTAAGGTGGTGCTTGTAGCCAGCCTTGCAGTCGATAGGCCGCTCTGTAAATGGCTGCGGGTCAACATCAAATTTGCGTAGGCTGTTGATTATGATGTGGGTGTGAATGTTGCCTGTGCCGTTTTTACCATCGGTGTGAGTACAGACCAAAGCCTGATGCCCCGGAAAATTGACCTTTGCATATTCCATGCCGATGGCCTGCGCCCACTCACCAGTCAGGTTGTGGTCAGTGTTGTCTTTCGGATCGTGGCTAATAATGTAGTGGTGGCTTTTGATTTCATCGTAAGTGTTGTTCTTGTTATACTCCTGGTTCAACAGTTCGCATTCAAGGTCGAATGTTTCAGGATCACAGTTCAATCCCTCAAGGTAAAATTCATCCCGGAGCATCATGTTCCCGTTTTCATCAAGGACGGGAACCAGATGAAACTCATCATGCTGGTATTTCAGATAGTCGATGGCACTCCCATAATTGGCATTTTTACTTGCGATGTGTTTTAGAATTGCCACGATACACACCTCCAAGCTGAACAATTTCCTGCCGCAATTCACGGATTTCCGCAATGCACTTCTTTAGTTCTTCCAACATTCCGCGTGATGCCAGACCGCCGCCGTGAAAATAGCGGGCAATCTGGTTGAGGTTATTCCCGATGCCAGCAGCCTGAGCAGTCAACTTCTGAATTTCACCAATATCGGCAACGATGTTGTAGTTGACAGTCACTTTTTCAGATAGAGCCTGCTTGCGCACAAAAGTGGAGATGGGATAACCAGCATCTTTTGCATATCCGGCCACCAGTTCATATTCAATGCTGCTGAAACGAACCATTACATTGCTGGTGCGTCTGATGCTTTCTTCCTTTTTTGGTCGTGCCATAGTGTGATCCTCCTGCGTTTTTATAGTTGCAAAGCAACTCCCGACAAGCCGTAGGCGTTCGGCTGCGAACACATTCGTGTGGAGCCAGACAGCAAAAATCTGAGATTTTGTGCGTACCGTGGGAATGGGGAACGGAATCCCCATCAAGATTGCCAGGAACGAAAAATCACGGAAGTGAGTTTTGAGTTACTATGGGCGAATCTTGCGCTAAGAGAGAAAAGCCCCAGCGTTTTGCCGTATTCCGCAGGCCCATCAAAAAAGATGTTTCTATAAATATGAATCCGAAGCCCCGATGCAGGATACACTTTTCAAAATTTTCTGTAATTTTTTCAAACACTGTATCCCCCAATGCCTTTCTGAATTCATATTAGTAAAGGGGGATTGATTTCCATGAAGCAGAAAGAACGATTTGACGAAAAGCCCAAGCAGGAGCATACGGAGCCTAAGCATCACAGAAAAGCCGTCATCAAGGGCATTACCGTATATGAATCATTTCGGTCAGAAGGCAGCGAACTGTGGGATTGTCTGTTGCAGAGCATGGGAAAGCACTGAACAAGAACAATTTTTGAAATTCTGAAAAAATGTGCGCAGCAGCTTGATTTTTGTGCGGCAGCTTGGTAAAATACAGACGGGTTAAGTGAATAGTGCAATCAAAAGCCATTAACTTTCTGGATTTTACCATGCAATATGCGTGGAGACGGGAGGTTTAATGGCTTTGTTTTTTTACAAGGAAAAGAATAAAGGCATACGGGCAGCGGCCTATCTGAGATTGTCCATCGAGGATGGCGACAAGGCTGAGAGCAACAGCATCGGCAATCAGAGAGAACTGATTCGAGATTTTGCTGCAGAACGGCCAGGACTGCATTTGGTCGAAGAGTACGCTGATGATGGCTACACAGGAACCAACTTTGAACGTCCGGGCTTTAAGCGGATGATGGAGGATATTAAATCCGGCAAAATCAACTGCATCATCGTCAAGGACTTATCCCGACTTGGCCGTAACTACATCGAGATGGGAAAGTATCTGGAACAGATTTTCCCGATGATGGGGATTCGCTTCATCGCTATCAATGACAACTATGACAATGCAAATTCCGAGAGCAGTGATTCGGACAGTATAGTAGTTCCGTTCAAGAATCTTCTGAACGATTCCTACTGCCGGGATATTTCCATCAAGGTGCGCAGCCAGTTGGACATGAAACGGCGCAAAGGAGAGTTCATCGGTGGCTATGCAATCTACGGCTACTGCAAAGATGAACGGAACAAAAACCGTCTGGTGGTAGACGAGTATGCAGCAGATATTGTCCGTTCTATCTACCGCAGAAAACTGGAAGGTATGAGCGCACAGGCGATTGCCGAACAGCTGAACAGCGAGAATGTGCTGGCCCCCAGCGAGTACAAACGGCTGTGCGGTTTGAATTACCATAGTGGGTTCAAAGCTGGCACTCATGCAAAGTGGCAGGCGATTCAGGTGCTTCGGATTCTGAAAAATGAAGTCTACACAGGGACGATGGTGCAGGGCCGACGTCAGAAAATCAATTACAAAATCAAGAAAATTCGGGATGTGGAAGAATCCGGCTGGATCAGAGTTCCCAATATGCACGAAGCAATCATTCCGCAAAAGCTGTTCGATACGGTGCAGGAAGTTTTGAAGCTGGACACCTGCGCATCGAAAGGCCAGCAGACTGTAAATCTATTTTCGGGCATCGTTCGCTGCGGCGGCTGTGGACAGAACATGGTGCGGCGTACCGTATCAAAAAACGGAAAGAAATATATTTATCTGCACTGCGTCACAAACCACAACGGTCTGGGCTGTTCCTCGCATCTTATCAGCGAAAGTAAGTTGGAAGAGGTGGTGCTGGCCGCATTGCAGGGAAAAATCCAGCAGATCAGTGGACTGGAACATCGTCTGGATGAAATCAATGAGATTCCCAAGAATGAACGCAGACTGAAATCTGTGGAAGAGCATTTGAAAATGCTGGAGCAGGAAGAACAAAAATATCAGACCTTGCGTCGCCAGCTTTATGAGGATATGAGCAATGGCATCGTCAGCCAGGAGGAGTACAAAGAGTTCAGCCATTCCTTTAATGAAAAGGTTGAAACTATCCGTAAGGCCAAAGCAGAAATGAACCGCCAGAGGGATTGCCTGAACAATCTGGATGTGGAGCATCTGCCGTGGATTGAAGATTTCAAGTCCTACCAAAATCTGACGAGCCTGAACCGCCGCATTCTGGTGGAACTGGTAGAGAGCATCACCGTCTATGATAAGGAACACATTCATATCCAGTACCGCTTCGATCAGGAAATTCGCAATGTGCTGGAATATTGCAGTAGTGTTCAAACGGAAGGAAATGCAGTATGAAGTGTGTAAGCTATACCCGGACGCTTCCATGGAAGAACCATCAAGGTGAACTGGCGATTGCCGAGCAGAATCAGCGTATTGCGGCATATCTGGCGGAACATAAAGAACTGGATTTGCTGAAAAAGTATTCTGACCGCAAGAACGATGAAAAGGCGCGCACCGCGTTTGACCAAATGACCGATGATGGCGTAGAGCGAAAATTTGATTGCATTATTGTGGCATCCATGTACTACTGTGGGCCGGATTTCCCGGCGGCACGACAGGCAATCAAGGAAACGCTCTATGCGACGGGCATCGACCTGATCGTGCTGGAGGAGAATTTGGACACCAGAACAGCCAGCCGAAAAGAAGTCGAGGACTATTTTGAAGCAAAACGCTGTGAGATGCACGCAGAAATCATGTTTGCGTGGAGAAAGAAACAAGGCGCAGGATTCCGGCTGACAAACTCTGTTCCATTTGGCTATATCCGCAGGAATGGCGAAAGCAACATGATAAAGGATGAAGAAGTCGCTCCTTATTTAAGCGAGGCTTTTTCCAGATATGCGTCCGGTCAGAAAATGCGTGACATTGCAAAGTGGTTAAATGAGCAGGGTGTTGAACCCCCAATGAGACACAAAAAGAGAATTTTGGGAAAGCCTTATGATGCAGAACCAGACCAGTGGACAACGGATATGTTGAGGTGCTTATTCCGAAACCCGACTTATACGGGTGCGGCGGCAAATGGAAGCCGCCAGATCATTGCAGAAAACTGCCACGAACCATACATAACCAAAGAACAGTTTCAGGCGTTCCCGTGCAATATGCGCGAGGACGAAAACAAAATCTCCATTCGGAAAAGCTACAAAAAACCGAACCCGCTGGCAAAGCACATTGTCTGCACCTGTGGACGCGCACTCTGCTGGCACAAGGATAAGAAAACAGGGGAAGAACTTTTCTATTGCCGTTACTGCCGCGCACACAAGGAAAACGGAAAGAATCTGAAAGTTCCGGCAGCTACCATTTATAAAAATGTGATGGATGCTCTGGAACTGGAACTTCTGGAAGAAGAAAAGCTGACTGCAGCGATTCAGCAGGGAGCAGGCAGGAAAGCAATCGAGGTAGTCCGAGCTGAAAAGTCGGTGCAGATGAAGTCCATTCTGGCCGAACTGAATATGGAACAGTTTCGCCGTGTGCCGCTGTATGAAAGTTATATGGCAAATGAAATCACCGAAGAACAGTACCATGCGGAACTGATGGACTATGAAGAAGCGCATCGGAAACTGAATGAGCGGCTTACGGCAATTATGGAAGATACGCTGGTATGGGAACGGGCGTTGAGCCTGCGCAATCCATGGATTCAGCAGATGGCACAGTATAAGACCCCGGAGGAACTTGACCGTAATTTTGTCAAAAAGTATATCGAGCAGGTCACGGTTACATTACTGGACGATGGACAGGCAGAAATCAGCCTGACCATGAAAACGGATGAATGGAAACAGATGCTTAGTCGGATAGAAGTGGAGGGTACAGACAGTGGCACGAAAGAGTAGAAAAAATCTCCCGCAGCCGGAACAGGCGGCAGTTTCTGTGCTGCTCCCGGAACTGGAAGAAGCAAAAATGCCTGCGGCAATCTATGGGCGGCTTTCTGTTGAGGATGAAGAAAAAGAAGAAAGCATGGAAACGCAGATCGCGCTGGTGCAGGATTATATCAATCGCAGCAGTGAACTGAGTTATGTGGACACCTACTTCGACAATGGTTTTACGGGAACGAATTTTAAGCGGCCTGCATTTACCCGCCTGATGAACGATGTGCGGCAGAAGAAAATCAAGTGCATTGTGGTGAAGGACCTCTCGCGCTTTGGTCGCAACTATCTGGAAGCAGGATACTATATCGAAACGGTGTTCCCATTTTTGGGGATTCGATTGATTGCTGTTACAGATAATTTTGACAGTACGCGCAAAGAGGACATGGAAAGTCTGGCTCTCCCGATTCGGAATATGGTTAACGCAATGTACGCGAAAGACATATCCAAAAAGATATGGACTTCTTTGCAGCGTAAGAAAGAAGCAGGCTATGCTGTTGGAAACGATGCTCCGTATGGCTATATTCGGAACCCCATGACAAAGCGAAATGAAATTGACCCGGAAGCTGCATTTTATGTGCAGTTGATTTTCCAGTGGGAACTGATGGGCGTACCGATTTTTGAAATCGCCCGACGAATGACATTGCTGCAGGTTCCGACTCCACGGGAGTGGCATAGAAAAATGGTTGAGGGAAAAGAAGTGCTTACCTGTAAAAAGTGGGGCGTAACCACGATCCGGCATATTCTGGAAAATCAAACCTATGTGGGCGATACCATCAACAATAAGAGTACACAGAAGTTATTCGCAGGACAGGACAGGCACGACCTTCCCAAAGAACAGTGGTATGTGGCAAAGAACACACATCCGGCCATCATCGCAAGGGATGATTTTGAAAAGGTGCAAAAAATCTTGAACAAGAATCGAGCAGTATTCCAGACAGTAAGAGCAAAGTCGGAGCAGATTCGGGCAGAATATCAGAATGACCTTGCCGGAATGGTATTTTGTGCAGACTGCGGCAGACCGATGGAGTTTGAACGACTGCCGCATGGAGCGGAAGAAAGTAAAAAGGTCTGCTATTACATCTGCAAGGCAAGACAGGCTGACGATAAGTGCATTGGCCATCAGATTCCGGAAAAACTGCTGAAAGCCCTGATAATGGATCAGCTGCATCTGTTCATTGTCCAGCTGAGCGATAAACGGAAGGTGCTGGAAGAATTGCAGAAATTCGAGGATGTGCAGAATCCCGTCTACCGGGCAAAGGGTGAAATTATGAGCCTGACCGATAAAGTCAGCCAGATGGCCAAGAAGCGGGAACAGCTTTATGCGGACTATGTGGCTGGTGTGGTGGATTCCGAAGATTACCAACTGATTCGGGAAGATTATTCCAGACAATACGATGGCCTGCGAGCTGCGCTGCAGGAAGCGGAAAGCAAAAAAACGGAAGTGGAACGGCAAATCGAAGAATACCTGAATATGACTTCTCATTTGGAAGAACATCTGGACAACTTTGAATTTGACATTCAGTTGGTAAAATCCCTTGTGCAGAAAATCGAAGTGAGTGCGGATAAGCGGATTCGGATTGTTTTTGGATTTCAGGATGTGTTTACAGAACTTGGAAAGGAGAGTGCAGAAACATGATTGCAGCGTATCAGCGCATTTCAAGGGCTGATGGCGATCTGGGCAAAGATGGCAAGGATAAGAGCAACAGCATTGAGAACCAGAAAGAACTGATCCTGCGGTATATCTCCTGCAAAGAAAGCCTGCAAAATGTGCCTGTGATGGATTTTGTGGATGACGGCTACACAGGCAGCAATTTTGACAGACCTGGATTCCAGCAGATGATGGACGGTGTGCGCAATGGCAAGATTGATACCATCATCGTGAAGGACCTTTCCCGGTTTGGCCGTGATTATGTCGGTGTGGGCGAATACATGGAGCAGATTTTCCCCCTGCTGGGGGTCCGGCTCATTGCCATCAATGACAACTATGACAGCAATAATTATAAAGGTACAACGCTGGGGATGGATGTGGTCGTCAGTAATTTGGTAAATACAATGTACTGCCGGGATGCAGGAAAGAAACTGCGGACTGCAAATCAGGTCAAGTGGCGTAAAGGCATCACAACTGCATCTGCTGCACCGTTCGGCTATCAGTTTGACCCGGACAAAAAGGGCGCATTTATCATCGACCCGCCAGCAGCAAAAATCGTGCGGCGTATTTTCGACCTTGCGATTCTGGGGTTAGGTACAAGAGAGATAGCAATGATGCTCAATGACGAAAATGTTCCTGTGCCGAGCGTATATAACAAAGAAAATAAGGCGTATGGCAAGGAAACGACCTATACTATAGCTCCTGTGATCTTATGGGATAGTTCTCGCGTTTGGAAAATCCTCACGGCGTATGTGTACACCGGGGCGATGGTTTTGGGCAAAACCAAAACACTGATTTCCGGCAAAAGCATTATCAGAACAGTTCCCAAAGGGCAGCGGTACATTACAGAGGGAACCCATGAAGCAATCGTAAGTCGTGAAGAATTTGAAAAAGCGCAGCTTGTCATAAAGAGCAACAGCCATAAAGTGCTGATGGGCAGCGTGGACTTTCCATTGAAAGGCAAAGTTCGCTGCGGAAATTGCAGGCGAGTGATGGCGCACAATTTCAAACAGGTTGTGCCGACATTCTGGTGCAGAGAAGGACTGGAACTTGTGGGGCAAACTCAGTGTACCTCCGAAGTCTTTCAGGTCAGTGATATTGAAAATGCTGTTTTTCAGGCACTGAAAAAGGAACTTTCTTTGCTGGATTCCCTTTATGGTGATATTCAAAAGGAAGAACAGGATTTAAAAGATGCCCACAAAAAGGCAAACCGCCGAAAAACTCTGATGGAGCAGGAACTTAAAAATCTGAAAGGTGAGAAGATGCGGATGTATGAAGAATATGCAGCCGGAACACTCCCACTTGATACCTACAAGCAGAAAAAACAGGAATGTGATAGACGAATTTCAGAGATGCAAGAGCAAATTGAACAATTCAAAGCGGAAGAATCTGTCCAGAGCGTTGTGCCGGGAACGGTACGCGCAGCAGCGGAGCAGGCAGAAAATTTCCTGCACGGGACGAGGCTCACAGCAGGTATGGTGTCGGCCTTTATCGAAAATGTCTTTGTGCATGATGGAGGGCGCATCGTGGTTCGGTTCAAATATGAGCAGAGCATACAGGATACTGTAAAAGCACTGCATACAGGCTGAATTTGAGAAAGGACTGGGTTTGCCCATGTTGGAACATCAAAGCGTGTGCTATAACATGGGCAACAGACCAGCCGGAAAGAGGACATTATGAAAGCGATTCGATGGCTGTTAAAATTGGTGCTGGTGATGATAACCCTGCCGCTGCTCCTTGCGGTGTGGCTGGCAAAGTGGTTTGTGGTATTTCTGCATCACTGTTCTGCATGGTTTTTCTATCTGCTAGGCAGTGTGTTATTAGCAACGGCGGTGCTTTCGTACCTTCTGCAGCAGTCGCAGGGGATGGAAGCACTTCAAATGCTGATCGGTGGATTTGTGATTTTTATGGTCCCGCAGGTGGTTGGCAGCATGGTGATTCTTCTGGAATTGGTGGCAGTAATGCTTCGGCAGGTGTGGTACATATAAGATGACCGCCCCGGATAGCCTGCCTTTGAAACTGCACGAAAAAACAACGCCCGTCTGGGTGAGGGGATTTGTGAATCTTCTCGACCAGGCGGGTGTTTCATTCCGTAGGAATGTGATAGTTATAGAGTGAGCGTTTCTACCTATATATAATGGAATGCCGTCACAGCCACCGACTATACGGTACTATGACGGCATTATTTTTTATCGTCTGGAATGAACTGCACGACATCATTGGGAGTGCAATCGAGCATCTGACAGAGTTTTTCCAATGTGGATAGTGTAATATTCCGATTCTTTTTCAGAGTGTCCAGCGTTTTGTTGTCCAAGCCGTTTTTGAGAAGCTGGTACTGTGTTACCTGCTTGCGGCGCATAGTTTCCCACAGAGGAGTAAAATCAATCAAAGCTGTCACCACTTTTGCTTGTAAAAAAACGTTCTGTACGTTTCATTATACGGGTTGGGTATGCAAATGGATATTGTGGAGATACCCACAATGCGGTATAATAAGTAAGATAGAGAGTCTGCAAATAGTGTTTGCCCATGTTATGACATTAATGATAATGCTATAACATGGGCAACTTTGTAATAGGAAGAAAAAGTGGAAGGAGGGAGAAATGTGGCAAGCGATAGTCATGCTAAAAGGCCAATTGTGGTAGAACGACGTAAGGAAAAGGGAAGAAAAAAGACACCTCGCCTGACAAAGACCTATGATGTGAAAATAATTCCTGCAACAGTGGGTGTCGTGGCGGAAACAGAAGAACCACCTAAAAAGCGTGTCGCTGCATACTGTCGTGTCAGCACAGATCAGGAGGCGCAGGAAACCAGTCTGGAAGAGCAAATGGCACATTTCAACACTGTTATAGCGGAGCATCCAGACTGGGAGCTGGCAGGCATTTATGCGGATGAAGGAATCTCTGGTACACAAGTTAAGCATCGAGTGCAGTTTCAGCAGATGATAGAGGATGCAAAGGCTAAGAAAATTGATCTGATTCTTACGAAGTCTATCAGTCGTTTTGCTCGTAATGTAGTGGACTGCCTGACTAATATTCGATTGCTGCGGAACCTCCGGCCACCTGTCAGTGTGTATTTTGACAAGGAACGCTTGGATAGTCTGGATGAAAAGGCAGAAGTATTTCTGACGATGCTGGCTTCTTTCGCACAGGAGGAATCCCGAAGCATCTCCACTAATATCAAGTGGGCAACTCGAAGCCGGATGAAAGCCGGAACGCAAAAAATCAGTACGACGAGTCTGCTGGGCTATGATACGGACGATGATGGCGAAATGGTGATCGTTACCAACGAAGCTGAAATTGTTCGTACAATCTATATGAGCTTTGATAAAGGAATGCACCCGGCAGAAATTGCAGAAAAGCTCAATGCGTTGGAAATCAGAACGATCAAAAATAACCCGTGGACGGGTGAATCGGTCAAGAATATCCTGCGGAATGAAAAATACTGCGGCGACGTTCTGATGCAGAAAACCTATACGGTAGATTGTTTGACCCACAAGACCAAGAAAAACGAAGGCGAGGTGGAGCAGTATTTTATACCAGACCATCATCCCGCAATCGTAGAACGAGAGATCTGGGATAAGGCACAGGTACGGCTGGAACAGATTGCAGGCAAGCGGAGGCGTATTCGCCCAAAGCAGCAAAGGCTGGTTCCTTTACGAAAAGGAGTGCTGTTAGGGTTCGTTCCCATCAGACCTACATGGAAGGCTGTTTCCTTCAAGAGATTGGAAACGGCAACAGAAAAGGTGATGGCACTGGTTGATGCAAAGCCAGAGCAGATACACATAGAATATGAAAGCGAGGAATGTGAAATGGAAATTTTGAAAGGATTTGAGGTAATCAATCTAAAGCAACCGAAAGGCGAGTCTGTTATGACGGTGACTTCAAACAGCCTGAAATTCAATAAGGCAACAGCTGTAGAGTTAAACTACGCGCCTTACATCAAGGTGCTGCTCAACGCAAAGACCAGGCAGATTGCGATTCAGCCTTGTTCAGAAAAAGATCCGAATGCGGTCAAGTTCAGTAATGAGGAAAGCAAGCAGACTTATGCAATCAGCATTAAGGTGCCGGCTATCCAGGTAGAGTTTCGGAGAATGCTGCCTTTCGAAGATGACAACGGTGGTAAACTTAGCTATACCTTGAATGGAACCTTGTACCCTGATGAGCAAGTTGTCATTTATGATATTGGGGATGTGAAACCGGAAACAGAAAAGAAACGCCGGGGCAGAAGAAAAAAATCTGAAATTGAAGCAGAACAAAAAGAGAACTAAGAATAATATTTGAAGATTTGGTAGTGGCTCCCACTTGTGATTCAAAGGAAACTTTGAGTTGCAGGTGGGAGCTTTTTTATTGTGAAAAAGGCTATCTTTCTGACAAACCAGATGAATCTTTGCCGGACTTTTAACGAATGTTTATTTTTTAACAAAAAACATGATGGAGATGGAAAAGTGTATCGCTTGCTCGAAAATTAAAAATCTTAGTCTTTTTTAACAAAAATCTCAGGGCATTTTTGACACCTATCTTTTCGGGCTGTTGATGGCATGTTGAATCGAATTTCTGCTTTTGATGGAAAAACCAGAGATAAGCAGGATTTTTGGAAAAGATTGATATGGAATCCTGTAAAGATATGACGCAGCACAGAAAAAGATTAAACAAGGAATCTTTTATGATTGAAAAAGGTGAAGAACCTAGATCATCAGCGGTAAAAATGAAGATTAGGGCAAAAAAAAAATAGACCGCCAAAGAGAAAAATGGCGGAAGATCAAGGAAAATCAAGGATTTGCGGTGGGATGTGGCAGCACGTCTAAAATAGAAATTTGTGAAAAATGTTGTCCAAGACTTGACATCGGGCGGTTTGCTGGGCGTTTGGGGAAAATGGGTAAAACACGCCAAGTACATCTATAACATTCAGGACTTTAACCCGGAGCAGGTGCTGGCTGTTGGTTATACCAAGAGCAAGTTTATCACCGATGCCATTGTGATTTTCTTTAACGGGCTTTGGAGCACTGGATTTGTAAATGGAAAACCAATTTACAGGATTACTGAGAAACATAATTGGAATTTGCTTTTAGCTACTTTAAGAGCGCATGGTGAGAGTGGGGGAGAATATTCTACATTTGGTGCGTTAGAGAAATATGATTGTCGTGATTGGGTGAGTTGGGCAAGAAAGAGATTTGGAACTGAATCTTTGATATTTCTAATGGGAATTTCTATGGGTGGAGCCATGGAACTGCCCTATGCAACTATCGGAAAATGTATAGACGCTTTATTAGGGGAAGAACTCATGAGTTTGGAGACGGTTCAGCTGATTGGGCAGGTTTCTCAAATCACCAGCCGAATTATTCATGGCGAAAAAATGGAAAAGCAGTATTTAGATATCGTCGAAGGAGTATATCCTCAAATAATAAAAGAATTAAAGCTATGTGAAAACAGAATTGTTGGAAGGTGTGGAAGTATTGAGAAGTGAAAACCGAGAAAGCGCTGTACGCGCAGGAATTGCATAAAGCAGCGGATGTTTGCTATCTGAACGGAGAAAACCTGCCAGCGCATCGGAGAATTTCTGCCATCTTACTGGAGATTGGACTACCATTCCCACAAGTAGCTCTATAAGCGCTCTCTATATTATGAGAGATAATGGAATTCAGGAAATCTCAAAAAGCTAAGAAGTCTGAAAAGTCTAAGCCCAATGAATGGAGTGAACAATACGGTTCATGATAAGAAAATCAACATTCATGCCTCCAATCGATTTATTGTTTCAATCAAAATATATTTTTATTCTACATACTACACCTCTTGCGAACATAAAAGGCGAGTATTATACTGAAGCCATCAAAAAACATTGGAGGTGTCCTATATGCCCCGTCCCAAAGGAAGCAAAAACAGGCCCAAGACCGTAAAAGCAACCGTCGATTTTGCTGCACAGATCGCCGAAAAGCAGTCCGCAAAGAAAGCTGTCATTGCCGAGATTGCATCCATTACTGCGAACATCAATGCTCTGAAAGCCGACCTGAAAACCAAGAAGGCAGAGCTGAAATCTATCGACAAGGAAATCGCCAGAATCGAGGCTAAAAAGGTCAAAGCTGAAACCAAAGCAGCGGAATCCGCAAAGAAAGCCGAAGCAGAGGACGTGCTGAAAAAGCTGCTGGCAAGCGGCGTGAGCGCAGACGATATCCTCGCAAAGTTGAAGTGATTTGAAATTTCTGACGCAGTAGTTGACGGAAACATCTACGTCGCAAGCAGTGCAACTTGGTACCAACTTGCGATTTTTGAATCGGATTTTTCAAAATCCAAATTCAAAATGCTTGTTGGGCTGTGCCCAAACCCCTTGTGTTCTGCATCCGGTGGATGCAGGCTGCGCATTTTTGCAAAATGCTTTTTTGATCTGAGTGCCGATGCCTGTGGTATCGGCACTTTTTGCACAGATAGATTCCCGGAAGCAGAAAATAGTGCTATGCAGCACATCCGGGATTGTGCTATACTTGATT
>ERZ773227.382-NODE-382-length-43385-cov-25.326079_pt1 | contig 43385 bp, 38 predicted proteins | sample MGYA00580525_ERZ773227 | MGnify/ENA primary metagenome ERZ773227 (study PRJEB29015, sample SAMEA2737782) | human gut metagenome | biome: human gut; feature: human-associated habitat; material: faeces | place: China | collected 2012 ... | reverse complement strand
CAAGATTTAACTAAAGAAAAGCGCGAAAAAACCGAGGGAAAGATCGGTCTTTTTGCGCTGCCCAAAATTAAGTGTACAAAGAGAAAACGCCGGATTTAGAAAAAAGTTGCAAAAAAAATGAAATTGGCACTTGCTTTTTGGTAGCAGGACTTCTCCTCCCGGAGCAAGGTTAAAACCGGCCTACGGCCCTGAAGCTGCATTTCCTTCGAGCGAAGCGAGGTTTTATGGTTTCGCTCTTGACCTTACCCTGGAAGGGAAGGTACCCGACCTTAAATTCTGATGTCGGGCGGATGAGTTGCATTTCCCCGAGCGCCAGCTCGGTTGTCCGGTTTTCCTCATTTCCCATTTCCCTATCTCCTTTTGCACCATTTTTCCAAAGCAGTTATAATAGTTCTATATACGTGTATTCATCAAGGAGGTATTTTATGAAAAAGATTCTGGCTGCGGCTATGCTGGCTTTGGCGATTCCTTGTGTGGCTATGGCGGCTAAGCCTGTCAATTCACAGAAGCTTCTGGATGATCCGGGACGGTTTGCTGTGGTGTATGTCAGTGATGATGAAAGAGTGTATGCGGATATGGATACGGTGGAGAGGGATCCGGTTTCTGCCGGGGATCTGCCGATTATCCGCGGCAAGCTTTATGCTGAGGTATATAAGGATCCTTTGTCTTATCCGGATTATGGCAATTACCAGATGGTGGACAAGATTCTGCAGTATGATACGGCTGTCGGGGCTGATCAGTTTGGACCTTCTACGATCCGTTACCGTATCCTGAACAAGCTGGAAAATGTCTATGACTCGGATGGCAATCCTTCGACGTACATGGGCAAGCAGGAGGATCCGGCTGATGAGGCTGAGGAGATTTATATGAGCCTGTACCGCCTGACCCGCGGAAGCAATTTGTAATTTCCTGCCCTTGCTCCTGATTTACAAGAATGGACAAAAAGGCTATAATATAAGGACAAGTTAACAGAAATTTAGCAAAGAGGCTGCTCTTCCATGCAGTCTCTTTTTGCTTTTTCAGGCGGAGATGTCTGCCGGTCCTTCCCTGGCTCTGTTGGGACGGGCCGTTTCAGAGCCGGAGGAACATATGCGCTTTTATATTGCTGGCGGTGTCGGCGATCAGGGCCGGAACTGCTTCTATGTCCAGGGGGAGCGGCATGCTTTCCTGGTGGACGCGGGAACTTCTACGGATGGCATGGACCGGGTGCCGGATTTGACGCTGGAGCAGATCCGCAGCGCGAATTATCTTTTCGTGACGCATTCTCACAGGGATCATACGGGTGCGATTCATTTCCTGGAGGAAAATGGATTCACGGGACAGGTGCTGATGTCGAATCAGACGTACCGTCAGATCCATCACAAGCCTTTGAATACGATGATTCTGGATTCGACGGCTCCAGAGCTGGAGCTTTCGACGGATTTCCGTGTGATCTGGGGCAGGACGGGGCACTGCGCGGGCGCGGTGTGGTTCCTGATCGAGATCGAGGGGAAGAAGCTTTTCTTCTCGGGAGATTACCGCGAGGGGGATCCTTTTTACCGCTGTGATGAGGTCCGCGGGATGAAGGCGGATCTGGCTGTGGTCGATGCTGCGTACAGCCGCGAGGACCGCGGAAGTGAAATGCGCGAAGAAGTGATGAAGACGGTAGAGGAAATGGTGAAGGACAATCATCCTCTGCTGCTGCCGGTGCCGCATTATGGCAGGGGGCTTTCGATTGCTGTCCTCATCCACCAGAGGCTGGGTGATGCGCATCCGGTCTACATGTCTCCAAAGCTTTACGATGAATGGCTGAACCTCGCACACAGGAAATATTTCGCAAGGGATGCTGTCCTGGATATGCCGTATTCCGTTTTCAAGGCATGGGATGAGGAGCATGTGGAAGAAGGCGGCATTTACCTTCTGACTGATGCGCAGCTGGCCAAGTCCTACAGCAGGCATCTGGCTGATGAGAATCCGGATATGGGCATCCTTCTCACGGGTTCCGTCCACGGCTACGGAAGGGCAGGCGAGTACCTCTCTGAAGGCCGCGCGAAATTCACTCTCTGGCCGAACCACCTGACGAGAAGGGAAATGCAGGATTTCAAGGAAAGCAACTATTTCTCCATCGTCGTGCCTTTCCACAATCCGAAAGAAGAAGCGGACGCGGACACATTCATTTTTTGAGCCTTTTTCTAAGAAACTGTTTAAAAACTCTATTAACGATGAAATCCGATTCATGGTATAATAAATTGAAAGAGGAAAGCCCAAGGGCATTCCGCATCCATTTCTGAAGAGAAAGGCGGAGATTTTATGTTAAAGTACAAGAAAATCCTGGTGCCGTATGACGGCTCCGACCATGCGAAGAAAGCCGTGCAGCAAGCATCGGACCTCGCGGCCGCCGGTGATGGTACGAAAATATACATCGCTTCGGTTTGCAATATGGTTTCTGCCATGAGCAATTTTGATCAGGTATCCATCGCAGAAGGCTCCCTCACGACAAAGCTCCTGGAAGACAGAGAAAGCCAGTGTCAGAAGGATATTGCGGAAGCCAAGTCCATGATTCCGAAGGATATCCCGGTCGAAGAACTCTATGAAGTCGGGTCCCCGGGACCTGTTCTCCTGAACATGGCCGAAGACAACGGCATCGACCTCGTCGTCATGGGAAGCCGCGGCCTCGGACCGCTGAAAGGCATCTTCATGGGATCGGTATCCAGCTACATGGTCAGCCGCTCCAAATGCCCCGTACTTATTGTGAAATAAGCAAAAGGATGTACGCGAAAGCGTGCATCCTTTTTTAATGAGGGGATGGGGGGAGCATTTAAAACCGGACAACCTCGCTTCGCTCGAGAAGGGCGGAACGAACCCCTTTCGGCGCATGCGCGCCACTTTCCCCTAACGGGGACAGCTTTCCTGTTTTGATTGTTTTCCGTTTGCGAAGCAAGGAAGTGGTGTTGATCTTCCCAGACGGGGAAGGGGAACCTATATAAGTTCAAGACAAATTTGATTTGAGCTCTTTCTTTTCACATCGCAAGCTGCCCCCAACGGAGGGAAGTGCCCGAAGGGCGAAAGGGGTGCAGTTTCTAAAAAGGCCGGGCGGATAGGGTTGATTATTCATTGGTTTTTATAAAAAGGTTCCTCGAGCAACGTGAGGTTGTGCGGTTTTCATTCAGATGAAGGCTGGTTGTTTGGCTTTAAAACCATACAACCGAGCTGTCGCTCGAAGAAATGAACTTCATTCGGTCCCTCCGGGACCACCTTCCTCTACGAGGCAAGGTCAAACACCCTTAAACCAAGGCTAACGCCTTGAGGAAAAGCAAAACCAAAAAACCTCGCTTCGCTCGTTGAAAATCCACACTAACCGCCACTTCGTGGCCCTCCTTCCCAGACGGGGAAGGCAAGCCTCGCTTCGCTCCAAAAAATCAAAGCTCTGGACGGCGAGGGGAGCGAGTTGATTTCTTCCATCAAAAAAGAGGCTCTCGATGGGCCTCTTTTTTGTGCTCCATATTCTTTATTCCCTATTCTTTCCCTCAAAATGTTTTGTCCAAATGTCCTACTGTTTTCTTGTTTCCTTTGACTTCGTCTCTTCTTTCCATTTCGGCCATGATGTCGTAGAGGTCGATGCCTGCGTTTTCCCAGAGGACGAAGAGGTGGTAGAGGAGGTCGCAGGATTCGGAGGTGATTTCTTTTTTGTCTTTGTGCTGGTCGGCGATGATGACTTCGCTGGCTTCTTCTCCGATTTTCTTGTCGATTTTGTCGCTGCCTTCGGCAAGGAGGTAGTTCGTGTAGGATTTGGGCTGGGGATTTTTCTTTCTGTCTTTGATTTCCTCGCTGAGGGCGTGGAGGATGGAAAGGGTCCCTTTTGTTTCCTGGTTCGTAAATCCCTCGATGCCGCGGAAGAAGCAGGTGCAGTTTCCTGTGTGGCAGGCGGGGCCTTCGGGGAGGACCTGGGCTACGATGGTGTCTTCGTCGCAGTCGATGTAAAGGCGCTCGATGTGCTGGATGTGGCCGGATTCTTCGCCTTTGTGCCAGAGTTTCTGGCGGCTCCGGCTGTAGAACCAGGTTTCTCTTGCTTCGAGGGTCTTTTGTAAGGATTCTTTATTCATCCACGCCATCATGAGGATTTCACCGCTTCTTGCGTCCTGGACGATGGCGGGGATGAGGCCTTTTTCGTTGAAGTGTATGTTTTCTGGTTTGACGTTTTCCATGTGTACCTCTATTCTGCCGGGCGGATGGGGATGCCTTCTTTTGCCAGGTATTTTTTAAGATCGGGAATCGGGATTTCTCCGAAGTGGAAGACGGATGCGGCGAGTGCTGCGTCGGCTCCTGCTTCGAAGGCTTTCTTGAAGTCTTCCATGGTCCCTGCGCCTCCGGATGCGATGACGGGGATGGTGAGGATTTCTGAGAGTGCTTTCAGGAGCTCAAGGTCATAGCCGTTCTTCTCTCCGTCGGCGTCCATGGAGTTCATGCAGATTTCTCCGGCGCCCAGGGCTTCGCCTTTTTTTGCCCATTCGAGGACGTCGATGCCTGTGTTCTTTCTTCCGCCTTCGACGTAGACGTCCCAGCTGCCTTTATCGTTTCTTTTTCCATCGATGGAAAGGACGACGCACTGGCGGCCGAAGCGTTCGGCGGCTTCGGAAATGAGTTCGGGACGAAGGACGGCGGCGGAGTTCACGGAGACTTTATCAGCCCCGGCAAGGAGCATTTCGCGGAAGTCTTCTGTCGTCCTCATGCCGCCTCCGACGGTGAAGGGGATGGAAATTTCCCTGGCAATGGCTTTGACGGTCTCGGTGAAGACGGGGCGGTTCTCGTGGGTGGCGGTGATGTCGTAGAAGACGAGTTCATCGGCGCCTGCATCGGAGTAGGCCTTGCCGAGGGCGACGGGATCGTCGACGTCCCGGAGGTTCTTGAACTGTCTGCCCTTCACGACGCGGCCGTGGTTGACGTCGAGGCAGGGAATGATTCGTTTTGTCAGCATAGTATCACTCCTTCAGTTTCCGGATGTCTTCCATGGTGACGCGCCCTTCGTAGAGGGCTTTGCCGCAGATGGCACCATAAATGCCCATGTCCTGTAATTTCTTCAGATCATCAGGGGAGCTGACGCCGCCGGAGGCGATGAGGGAAATGCCTGGAAGTGCCTGAAGCATCTCGAGCATCTCGAAGTTCGGCCCGGTGAGCATGCCGTCCTTGCTGATGTCTGTGTAGATGATGATGGAAACGCCGGAGGAAAGGAGCTCCTTTGCGAGCGGCATAACTTTCACGCCGCCGCTTTTTGTCCAGCCGTGTACGGCGGCTTCGTCTCCTCTGGCGTCTATGGAGACGGCGATGCGGTCTTTCCAGCGCGCTGCAGCTTTTGCTGCAAAGGAGGGGTCCTCGACGGCGCGGCTCCCGATGATGACGCGGAAGACGCCGGCATCAATTCTTTCTTCGATATCGTCCATGGTGTGGATGCCGCCGCCCGTCTCGACGGGGATGGAGACGGCTTCGCAGATGGAGCGGATGAGGGGCGTATTCACGCCCTTTCCTTCGAAGGCGCCGTCAAGGTCGACGACGTGAAGGAATTCCGCGCCGGCTTCCTCGAAGGAGAGCGCGGTTTCCACGGGGTCTTCCCCGTAGACGGTGACGTCGCTGGCCTCTCCCTGGCGGAGGCGGACGCAGCGGCCGTTCTTGATGTCTATAGCAGGAAATACGATCATAGCTTGAACCACTCCAGTATGTTTCGTAACAACAGGGCCCCGATGGCGCCGGATTTCTCCGGATGGAACTGGAGGCCGATGACGTTTCCTTTCCCGACGATCGCGGGGATGGGGACGCCGTAGTCAGCCGTCGCAATGACGTCTTCGGTGTCTGCGGGGACTTTATAGTAGGAATGAACGAAGTAGACGTAGGGATGAGCGGGAAGGCCTCCGGAAATCCAGTGGTCCCTGGCAAATACGAGCTCATTCCATCCCATGTGGGGGACTTTGCGCCCCGGAGCAGCGGGAATTTCTTCGATGTGGCCCGGAAGGAAGCCGAGCCCTTCGACGTGGCCGCCTTCCGTGGAGTAGTCGTAGAGGGCCTGCATGCCAAGGCAGATGCCGGCCAGCTTCGTGCCTTTTTCGACCGAGTCCCTGATGGATTCGGAAAGGCCGCTTTCGGTGAGGCGGCTCATGGCGTCTCCCATGGCGCCCACGCCCGGAAGGATGAGGGCATCCGCGTCTGCAATGACCAGGGGATCGGAGGAAACGATGCCTTCGCTCCCGGCTCTTTTCAGGGCGTGATAGACATTGGCAATATTTCCTGCGCCGTAATCGATGATGACGATTTTCATACGAGGACTCCTTTCGTGGAAAGGACGCTCTTATCCTTTCTGAAGGATACGGCTTCACCAAGGGCATGGCCGAAGCCTTTGAAGAGGGATTCGACGATGTGGTGGCCGTTCACGCCGTAGAGGCAGGCGATGTGAAGCGTCATGCCGCTGTTTGACGCAAGGGCGAGGAAGAATTCGCGGACCATTTCTGTCTCGAAGGTCCCGATCCTTTCGACGGCGATATCGACGTCAAAGACGAGGTACGGCCGGCCGGAAAGGTCGAGGACGATGCGTGAGAGGGCTTCATCCATGGGGCAGAAGAAGGTGCCGTAGCGGGTGATGCCGCTTTTGTCGCCAAGGGCTTTGGCAATCGCCTGCCCGAGGCATATCCCGATGTCTTCGACGGTGTGGTGGTTGTCGACTTCAAGGTCGCCTTTGGCAGAAAGCTTCAGGTCAAATCCGCCGTGCGCAGCAAAGAGCGTCAGCATGTGGTCGAAGAATCCGATGCCCGATGTGCCTTCGAAGGTTCCTTTTCCGTCGAGGCATATGGACAGACGTATGTCCGTTTCCTTTGTCGTCCTAGTGATGGAGGCTTCACGCATTGGGGATCACCTCCCGGATGACGGAGAGGATCCTTTCGTCGACGTCCTTTGTCGTGACGGTGATGCGGAAGAAGGAGGCCATCTCAGGGCTCTTGTACTTCTTGACGAGGATGTCTGCTTTCCGGAGCGCTTCGAAGAGAGCAGGCGCATACGTCCCTGCGTCCATGAGGGAGAAATTCGTGGAAGAGGGGTATACGCGGATGCCATTGACGGAAGAGAGCTCAGCAAGGAAACGGTCTCTTTCTGCAATGATGCCGTCTCGTACCTTGAAGATTTCATCCCTGTGCTTTAAGGCAATGGCGCCGAAGGCTTGGGTGAAGATGTTCAGGTTGTACGGGCTCTTCACTTTGGAAACGGCATCGATCATGTCGCTGTCCGCCACCATGTAGCCGCAGCGCATGCCGGCCAGCCCGAAGGCTTTCGAAAGGGTGCGGATGACCATGACGTTCGGATATTTCTTGATCAGGGAAATGGCGCTTTCTGCCTGGGCGAATTCCATGTATGCTTCGTCGACAAGGACGGGGTTCTTCGAAAGGGAAACGATCCTTTCGATTTCAGAAAGGGGCGCGAGCTCGCCTGTCGGGTTGTTCGGATTGCAGAGGACGGTAAGCTTCGGCTGGTACTTTTCGACCGCTTTGGCAATCCCGTCCCAGTCGCGTTTGAAACCAGGAAGATCGGGAACGGAGATGGTCTTTGCCCCGATGACGGCAGCTTCGGTATCGTACATGTCGAAGGTCGGCGCATGCGTCAGGAGGATGTCCTCGGGGTCGAGGAATGTATTAATAATGTAAGTGATGACTTCATCGCCGCCGTTTCCTGCCAGGATCCAGGAGGGATCGACGGAAAGGTAATCAGCGATGGCTTCGCGCAGCGTGTCTGCCATCGGCGCCGGATAAATCTGCGGCTTGAGGCTCGCAAGGGCCTCCTCGGCGTCCTTCATGACGGAGGGAAGGGAGAGGATATTGAAGTAGCTTTCGTTGGCGTTGATGACGGTCTTTTCATGGATCGGAGCGACAGCGTAAGGAGCGAAGTCTTTCAGTGTTTTTCTAAGCCAGTTATTGTTCATTGTATCGTACCTCCACGGCAGCGGCGTGAGCGTCGAGTCCTTCGGCGAGCGCCAGCTTCATGACTTTCGGAGCGACGGCGTGGAAGGCTTCCTTATTGTAGATTTCCACGCTGCTGTGCTTCATGAAATCGTACACGCCCAATGGGGAAGAGAAGGCGGCCGTCCCGGACGTGGGGAGGGTGTGATTGGGGCCAGCCATGTAGTCGCCAAGGGGTTCGGATGTCCATTTCCCAAGGAAGATGGCGCCTGCATTGACGACAAGGGGCAGGTACTTCTCCGGATCGGGAAGCTCGATTTCAAGGTGCTCGGGAGCAATCTTGTTCACGATGTCGAAGCATTCTTCCGGCGTCTGGCAGAGGAAGGCTTTCGCATAGTCGCCGATCGAGCTTTCGATGATGTCTTTGCGGTTTCTTTCCTTCGTCTGGCGGGTCATGGCTTCCTCGACCTTTTTGCCGAAATCGGCATCGGGCGTGATGAGGAAGACAGCCGCGCGGCGGTCGTGTTCTGCCTGAGAGAGGAGGTCGGCGGCAATCCATTCCGGATTCGCGCTGCCGTCAGCGACGCAGCAGACTTCAGAGGGGCCTGCAATCATGTCGATGCCGACGGTGCCAAAGACGAGGCGCTTGGCCATAGCGACGAAGGCATTGCCCGGGCCTGCAATCTTGAAGACAGGTTCGACGGTCTCGGTGCCGTACGCCAGCATCGCAATGCCCTGCGCGCCGCCGACTTTGTAGATTTCCTTCACGCCGGAAACGTAGGCAGCGGCGAGGATGTTCGGATTTACTTCGCCATCCTTCCCGGGAGGCGTCGTCATGACGACAGAGGGGCAGCCGGCCACGAAGGCGGGAACGGTATCCATGAGGACGGTCGACGGATAGGCCGCGAGACCGCCCGGCACGTAGACGCCGACTCTCTGAATCGGTTCGTACTGCTCGCCTAAGCGGACGCCGGGACGGAATTCCTTGATCCAGGATTCCTTCTTCTGCTCCTGATGGAAAGCGGCGATATTGTCACGCGCTTCCTTCAGGACGTCAAGCATTCCCGGTTCGATCAGGGTCAGTGCTTCCTCGATTTCCTCTTCCGTCACGCGGAAGTCAGAAAGGATGACACCGTCGAATTTTTCTGTCAGGGCGCGCACGGCCGCATCGCCGTTTTCACGCACGTCCTTCAAAATGGCGGAAACAGATGCTTCCACCTCAGCTGACAAATTGACGCTGCGCTCGGTCAGGCGGCGTACGTCGCGGAGGGAGAGGCCTTCCTCCGGCACGGTAATCCATTTCATATCGGTCATCCTTTCTTTTCTATGCTGCTGATGAGTTTCTTGAGCTCATCCTGTTTCATCTTGTACGATACTTTATTGCAAATGAGACGGGCCGAGAGGTCCATGAAGAAATCGTAGGCTTCCAGGCCGTTTTCCTTCAGCGTCGTTCCCGTCTCCACGATATCCACGATCACATCCGAGAGCCCCACCAGCGGCGCCAGCTCGACGGATCCGTTCAGCTTGATAATGTCCACGCTCTTGTGCCTGCTTTCGAAATAGGCACGGGCAATGCGCGGGTACTTCGATGCCGCGGTGATCATCCTTTTTTCGAGGACGTTCTGGCGGCCCTTGATGCCTGCGACGGCCATCCGGCACTTTGCGATGCCAAGGTCGAGGAGCACGTACGTGTCGCCGGCCCCGTCTTCTTCGATGACATCGCTTCCGACGACTCCGGCATCCGCCGCGCCGCGCTCGACATAGACCACGACGTCCGGAGATTTCACGAGCGTCACCTTCAGCATGCCTGTTTCATCGGTGAAAATGAGCTTCCGGCTGTCATCGTCGTATGTGGGGAAATTAAAACCCGCGGCGGCGAGATTCTTCATGACCGTCTTTGCGATACGGCCCTTTGCGAAAGCTATGTGCAGCATGATTTCATCGCCTCCAGTTTCTTTTCCATTTCATCCGGCGAGAGGATTTCCCCGCCCGTTTCATACGATCCGTCCCGGTACACGGCCATGGCGGCGTAATCGGAAGGATCGACTGTATTTCCTAGACGGTACCCCATCACGCGGTACCCCTTCTTCCTCCAGCGCGTGAGGTCGGCGGCGAGGTTCTTCGAGAAGCGGTCGTAGGAAACCGCCAGCTGGAAGGAAGGCCCTTCCTCATCGAGAAGCCCTGAGTCCGTCATGTACTCGTAGAGGAGATTCATATTCATCCCGAACCCACAGGCCGGACGCGCCGGGCCGAACTGCTCGGAAAGTTTGTCATAACGTCCGCCGCTCACGAGCGAATAGAGCGCATCGTCGACGTAAATGCGGAAGACGAGGTCCGAATAATATCCCATGTGCGAAGCAAACCCGAAGTCCTGGTGCGCGAGCTTCTCATATCCCGCACTGGCCAGATACTCATACACCCGGCTGATCCGGTCGAGCGCCTGATCCATCTGCCCGTTCAGACAGAGCGAACGCGCCCGCGACATCGTCGGCCCGTACGGCCCGAAAAGCGAAGGCAGCTCCAGAAGCGCCGTGCGCCGCTTGCCAGAAAGGGGGAGGGACTCTGCGATTTCCCTAAAGGAAACCAGATTTCTCTTCTCCATGCACGAACGAAGCTCATCCGCCTGCCGTTCTGAAAGCTCCAGCGCCTCGAAAAGCGCATCCATGTAAGCCACCGTGCCAAGGTCGATCCGCATGCTTTCGATGCCCACCGACTCCAGGAACTCCGCCGCCGTGACAATCACTTCCCCGTCACACTCCGGCGTAGGATCCCCCAGCACCTCGACACCTGCCTGCAGGAAATCCCTGCCATGCGACGTCATGCCATAATAATTGCGGAACACCGTCGTCACGTACCCGTACTTCAAAAGCTCCGACCCGTCCGGAAACTCAATCGCCGCCGCCTTCACCAGAGGCAGCGTCACATCCGGCCGAAGCACCAGCACCGACCCGTCCGAATCGATCGTCTTGATCATCTCCTTGCGCAGCGACGGAAAATACGTCCCGTAAGAGTCATAATCCTCAAAACTTGGCGTCTGCACAATCTTGCAACCATGAGACAGCATCACCGAAATCACCCGATCCTGGATCCGCCCGTAACTCTGCATCTCCTCCTCATGGATCATCTTCATCTCATCCAGTGTCTTATTCATCGAAACACCGCCTCACTACAATAATTTAACGCGTTTATTAATTAATGTAGTTATACTTTACCACGGTAAAGATAAGAAGTAAAGAGCAGGATCAGTAAAAAGATGGTAAAGGGGGGAAACCTATATAAAGGAAAAGGGAGGGGAATGGATAAAAGGGAAAACCGTACAAGAAGGAAAACAAGCCAACCAGGCGTTGGCTGAAAACACGATACGACCTCGCGCTGCTCGCAGAAATGAACCTCCTCAGTCGACTCCGTCGCCAGCTCCCCCTGCGGGGCGAGCTCTGACACCCTTAAACCAAGGCGTTGCCTTGAAGGAAATGATTAAAACCGGACGACGCTGCGCTTGGAAAAAACAGAAAGCGCTCCGCGGAAAACAAGCAGGATTTTAAAATACAGAACGCATTTGGAAAATAGAAAAGCATTTCGGAAAATAAAAAACAGCCAGGAAAACAAACTGCTATTTTATTTTCCTTATATATGGAAAGAAAAGAGGATCAAGGAGTAGAGCAAAGAAATCGCTCGCTGCAGAGCAGCATCGTGGGGAAAGTAAAGATAAAAGATAAAAGATAAAAGATAAAACCAGACAACCAAGGCTGAAGCCTTGGGGAACTACATCTCATTCCCGGTCTCCGACCGGACCTTCTCCTTCGGAGCAAGGTTAACACCCTTAAACCAAGCTCCGCTTGTTGGAAAACCTTATTACCTCGCTTCGCTCGACGAAATGCAACTCATCCGCCCGACCTTTTTAGAAACTGCACCCCTTTCGCCCTTCGGGCACTTCCCTCCGTTGGGGGCAGCTCTGCGATGAGAAATGAAAAAAATCAAATCTATTTTGTCTTGAACTTATATAGGCACCTTCCCCGTCTAGGAAGGCGAGTAAAACCCTGCTGCGCTCGAAAAGGAAGCCCGGGAAATGGTATTTCCATCTTCCCCTCCCTGTGTATTTATATTTTATTTATCATTATTTAAAGGCAGAGGAAGTTTTATCGTGTAGTATCGGAAATGTAAATAGGGGCGGATGCCCCGGCTCGTTATCACTGTGCTATAATATAGGATAGCGCTTAAGCTCATATTTTGGAGGATTTATTATGATATCAATCGTGACACCCGTTTATAACGAAGAAGGGAACGTCGTTTACTTTCATGACGCAGTGACTAAGGTCATGAAGGACGTTGACATGGATTATGAGATCATCTATGTCAATGATGGCTCTAAGGATCGGACGGATGAGCTGATCCATCAGCTGGCTGACAGTGACCCTCATGTGCGGGCGCTCACGTTTGCCAGGAATTTCGGGCATCAGATCGCGATTACCTGTGGTATGGATTTTGCCATCGGGGATGCAGTGATTACGATGGATGGGGATATGCAGCATCCGCCGGAACTGATTCCGAAGCTGATCGAGAAGTGGCAGGAGGGGTATGATATCGTCCAGACGATCCGCACGACGACGGAGGATGCAGGGCCGGTGAAGAAGATGACTTCAGCCGGGTACTATGCTTTCATCAATGCGATTTCGACGACGCGTGTCACTCCCGGCGGCTCAGATTTCCGTCTGATGGACAGGAAGGCGCTGGAAACTTTCAAGAGATTCCGTGAACACAGCCGTTTTATCCGCGGCATTGTCGGCGGTCTTGGTTTCAAGCAGACTTCGATCGAGTTTGAGGCACCGGCCCGCCACTCTGGTGTTTCGAAGTTCTCCATGCGCAAGATGCTTCATTTCGCTATGGACGGCATCATCACGAATTCGACGCTGCCGCTCCGCATGGCTTTCTACATCGGTGTCCTTGCCGCTGTAGCCGGTGTGCTGGTGATTCTGCATGTGCTGTACTGTGTCATTGCAGGACAGGCTGTACCGGGCTGGGCGACGATGACAATCCTGATTTCCATTTTTGGCAGCCTGAACCTGATGGGGCTTGGTATTGTGGGAGAATATCTGGGCCGCATTTTCGAGGAAGCGAAGAATCGTCCTCTGTACTGGCTGCAGGATGATACGGCTTCCCATGCCGATAATCCTTATCGTGAAACGCACGATCATTTATAATTTCTACGCACAATTGAAAGGAGATTTTCATGGGTGATACACCTTTTTTCGAAAGTGAATTATTTGCTGAACTGAGTGAAGATCTGAAGGCTTCTTCCCGCTTTACAGCAACCTACCGCATCAAGGCGTCTGATTATGAGGAAGCAAAGAAGCTGGCTTTCGGCATCTGCGTGGAGCAGACGGTCGAATGTCCGTATGAACTGGTCGAGGGTACTCCGATCGGAGACACGATTGTCGGCCAGATCGAATCAATCAATAAGGCTGATCCGGGCGCTTACTACGCTGTCATTTCGTATGACCCGGATGCTGTAGGCCATGAAATGTCTGAACTGGTCAATATGTTCTTCGGAAATACGAGTCTGCAGCCTGGCATCCGCCTGATGTCGTTCGAGCTTCCGGATTTCATGTACAATGATTATCCGGGGCCGCGTTTCGGCCGTGAAGGCATCCGCGAATTGTGCGGTGTGGAACATGGCCCGATCCTCATGAGTGCGATCAAGCCGCTCGGCAAGAGTCCGAAGGAACTGGCTGAAATGGTTTACAAGCTCGCTCTCGGCGGCTGCCCGATCATCAAGGACGACCATTCTCTCATGAATCAGGATTATGCTCCTTTCGAAGAAAGAGTGCTCCAGTGCGTCATGGCGCTGGCTGATGCGAAGGAAAAGACAGGCAAAAAGAGCATGTACATCGCAAACTGCACGGCTGACGGCCTGCAGATGCTCGACCGTGCTTACAAGGCGCAGGAAATCGGAGCAGACGGCATCATGCTCGCTCCGGCTCTCACCGGCTTCACGCTGATCCGCGATCTGGCAAGGGATCCGGAATTCCATCTTCCGATTTTCCTCCATCCATGCTTCTCCGGCTCTCTCGTCCTTTCTGAAGATTCCGGCATGTCCCCCTTCTGCTATTACGGACAGCTCTCCCGCCTGATCGGCGCTGACGCTGCCATCTTCACCAGCTTCGGAGGAAGGTTCTCCTTCTCCGTCGATACCTGCCAGAAAATCTGCGAAGGCACATCGGAATTGATGGGCGGACTCCGCCCCATATTCCCCGTTCCTTCGGGCGGCATGCGCTGGCAGCTTTTCAAGAATATGTACCAGACTTATGGTCCGGATACGATTTTCCTCGTGGGCGGTGCTCTTCAGACAGAAGGCCCGGATCTGACGGATAATGTGAAGTTCTTCCTGGAAAAACTGGAAGAAGCACAGAGATAAATATAGAGGCAATCAAAAAGCAGTGAAACAACTTTCGTTTCACTGCTTTTTGATTTAATTATCTATTCTATCCGTTTTCTTAGAATACGTAGTTCAGGGATACGGTAGCAAGATCGTCGTAATCGGTCTTGTCTTCGCCCTTGGTCTTGACGTCGAATGCGTATTCACCGTGGAGACGGACATTCTTCATGAGAACGAGGTCACCGGATGCAAGCCAGAAGCGGGAACGGTTGATTTTATCGTTGTCTACTGCAAGGTTTGCTGCGGATGCTGTGTAGGTGGTGTCGTTCAGGAAGGAACCCTTTTCAGCACTGATGTACTGGCCGGCAATGCGGAAGGTGCCCGGTTTCTTCATGCTGTAGTGACCGAATGCAAGGCCTGCAGTCCAGGTCTGCGGATCGCCCTTGTAATCGGTGTTCTGGTAGTAGTCGCCGAAGATATCGATATCGTCAGTAACGCCGGCAGTAAGGCCTGCGCCCCAGATGCGTGCATCATACTTGTCTTCGCCCTGGATGTATTCAACATCGTAAGCCAGACGTCCGCTCTTGCCGTATACGCGGGCAATAGCTGCACCTTTGTCTTCTTTTTCTGTTGCAGTGCCAAGGTTGCCGCCGGTGAAGTGGCCGTAGCCGATATCAGCAGCGAGTTTCTTGGATCCGATGGTTGCCATAGCACCATCGAATGTATCATCGTACTGCAGTCCAGTCTGGCCAAGGAAAAGGTCCATGCGGCCGAGTGTCAGTCCTGCTTTGCCATTGAAATCATGATGAACGTACAGTGCCTTCATATAAGCATCACGTTTATCATTGCCTTTGAGGTTCATGTCATAGCGGAGACGGCCATAAGCATAGGTGCTGTCATTGACCTGGCCTTTGATGGAGACCTGCATACGTCCATCCCATTTATCTTCGGCTTTGCCATTGTTCCCATAGTACTGAAGGAAACGGACACGGCTGTTGCCGGAGAAGGAAAGGTTTCCGACTTTCTTTTCAAGGTTCGACACGCGTACGCCGAGGTTGCTGAGTTCATCAGCATATTCGCCAGCGAGTTTGTCCAGCATGGCTCTCTGTTCAGCATTCATCTGATCTTCGTTAGCAAGCATGCGTGCAATGATCTGTGCCATTTCGAAACGGGTGATGTTTCTTTCGCCGCGGAAGGTGCCGTCCGGATAGCCGATAACGACGCCCTGTTCGGACAGATCTACAACTGCCTGATATGCCCAGTCATCCGGGGTCACATCAGAAAACGGATTGGCTGCGTATGCGGATACGCCAGCGGTGAGTGCTGCGACAGCAGCGATTGCAAGAATCTTTTTCATTCTTCTCTCCTCTTAGAGCAGAATCGTCCCAAATATGTTCCGAAGGAAGTTTTGCTCGAGTGACCGTGTTTCCTCTGCAATTTCCCTGGTTCCCTAGACAGTCTTGTGGGACATTCTCGACTGTGTGTATCATATTACCATCATCATTAGAATATAGCAACAAAATTATTTGTGATATCTTATTTTTGCATAGTCTTAGATTATAAAATAATTCATTTTGCATTAATTCAACTTAAATTAATTATAAATTGTGAGATGCTTTTGCAAAATCTGCAATCAAGCTGCATCAGGTGGGATAAAGAATCAATTCAATGCGGATTTGTTCTTTAAAGGCTGCTCTTCCTTCACAGGCAGCTGTCCCGGCGAGTCCTCACTCTCCATTTGACTCTGCCTCCCGCTGCATATAAAAAGCCGCGAAACTGAATTTCTTCAATTTCACGGCTTTTCGTATATTCATTTAGTGTGCTTCTGCCATGTTGGAGATGGATCCTTTGGATGCTTCTTCCATGACGTAGCGTTTCTTGTCCACTTCGTTTCTCCAGTGGAGGACGGCGCTGATGACGAAGGCGACAGCAAGCATTCCGGCAAAGAGCTGGAGGGTAGCGCTGTAGCTGCCGGTGGTTTCTTTCATGAATGCCAGGATGAGCGGGCCTGCCACGCCTGCGATGCCCCATGCGGTCAGGATGGATCCGTGGATGGAAGCGAGCTGGCGGACGCCGAAGATGTCGGAAAGGAATGCCGGCATGCAGGAGAAGCCGCCGCCGTAGCAGGAGATGATGGCAAGGACGAGTGCCTGGAAGATGAAGCCTTCTCTGGTAATGGAGAGCTGATGGAAAGCAAAGACTTCAAAGAGGAAGAATACCATGTAGGTGACGCCGCGGCCGATCCAGTCGGAAATGCTGGACCATACGATACGGCCGCCGCCATTGACGATGCCGATGATGCCGACGAGGGATGCTGCCTGCGCCGGGGTCATGCCGATGACTTCCTGTGCCATCGGGGATGCAACGGCAAGAAGGCCGATACCGCAGGTAATGTTGGTGAAGAATACCCACCAGAGCGCATACCATTTCCATGTATGCATGGCTTCTTTTCTGGTCATCTGCGGGCCAAGGACGGTTCTCTTCTTGCCAAGGGCCGCTTCCTCTTCAAGGACTTCATCGATCAGGGCAGGAATTTCGCCTTTTTTCGGCGGACGCAGGTAGGAAGCCGAAGCAATCATGACGACGGCGTAAACGCAGCCAAGGATGACGAAGTTTTCTACCAGTCCGTATGTATCAACGAGCCAGCGCATGACAGGGCCGGCGATCAGTGCGGCAAATCCGAATCCCATGATTGCCAGGCCTGTCGCAAAGCCTCTGTGGCGCGGGAACCATTTGACGAGTGTGGAAACCGGTGTGATGTATCCGGTACCAAGGCCGATGCCTCCGATACATCCGTAGAAAAGGTAAAGGAGCGCCGATGAGTGCACGTGCACGGCAAGCGCTGTCCCCAAAAGTCCTGTGCCGAAGAAAAGAGCGGAAACGAGACCGCTGCGGGATGGTCCGATCCTTTCAACGAAGCCGCCCAGGAAGCCTGCGGACATGCCAAGGAATAAAATAGCGAGCGAGAATGCCCATGTCGTTTCGCTAAGAGTCAGTCCCATAGCTGCCATGACCGGCTTTGTAAGGACGCTCCATGCATAGACGCTGCCTATGCAGATGTGAATTCCGACCGCAGCGAGTGCGATCAACCAACGATTTCTTTTCATATAATCCCTCCACTTCAACAATGAAGGGAAACCAAAGACGCAAAAACCGCCTGTTCAGGTTTCCCTGCCCAGACGGTCGGCCAATCAGATCATCCGCGGTTCACGTGGTCGATTCCACATCATTCCGTCAGTTCCGCGGTGTCTTTCGTTTGTGGTTTTAGATTACCATCCTTTTCCATATGTGTCAAGGAAAGAATTTTTTCTATATTTAAGTGTATACTACTTCCCCTCACTCTTTACGCCAGATTTCTAATCTTATGCACTATACTGGACTAATATTAAAGTATTATATATACTGAAAACGGATAGCCTGCTATATAATACTTTATATATCAATGTTTACTCATTATTTACTCATTCTATCTTCTATTTTTACTAATTTTCTCAAAATTCTCCAAAAAATCTCATTGATTTCCTCTGAATGTATGTTATAATCAGTTTAATAAATTCTAATGTAACAGTAAGACAAGAACGCAGCGAGTGAAGAACTCCCGCCATATCGATTACCCCAAAAACAAGGTCCTGCACGCAGGCCTTGTTCTTTGCCGTTATGAGGCAATCGAACTAACTGTTCATTTACGTATGTTTGTCTATTATCTCAGGAGGGAAAATCTTTGAAACCAAAGCAACTGGCCATGCGCCTAACAGAAATGATCATCGTTCTTTTGGGCATCAGCTTCATCACATTCTGCCTCGTGATGCTGTCCCCGGGCGATCCTGTCCGCCAAATGATTGCCGGCAATGAAGATATTGTCGTCAGCCAATTGGAAATCGATGCACTGCGGCATGAATTGGGACTTGACCAGCCTTTCATCTACCAGTACCTGGACTGGCTGGGCCGCGTACTGCATGGAAACTTCGGCTTTTCTTACCTCATGAAGAAGCCGGTCCTGGATGCCATTCTGGAAGCGCTTCCTGCGACTCTTCTTCTCGCCTGCTCCTCCTCGATTTTCATGCTCGTCTTCTCTGTGCCGCTTGGCATTTACACTGCCGTCCGCCAGAACAGCCGCTTCGACTATATCGTGAGGCTCTTCTCGTTTGCCGGCGTATCGATCCCGAATTTCTGGATGGGCCTCATGCTCCTCTGGCTTTTCGGATTGAAGCTGGGGATTTTTTCCATCATAGGCGGGACGATTTCTCTGGAGAATCTTGTCCTTCCGACAGTCACTCTTGGCATCGTCATGACGTCCAAGTTCACAAGGCAGGTCCGCGCCGCCGTTCTCGAAGAGCTGCAGCAGGACTATGTCATGGGGGCCCGCGCCCGCGGTATTTCTGAAAGAAAGATTCTCTGGCAGGAAGTCCTTCCTAATGCTCTTCTGCCTCTGATCACACTCTTCGGCCTTGCATTCGGCTCTCTTCTTGGAGGCGCGGCTGTCGTGGAAATCATCTTCTCCTGGCCGGGTCTTGGCTACATGATCGTACAGGCCATCACCTACCGTGACTTCCTTACGGTTCAGGCGGTCGTTCTCTGGATCGCTTTCATGTACATGGTGATCAATATCATCATTGACTTCTCTTACCAGCACTTAGACCCACGGCTGAAGAAAGGAGGCCGCTAATGCACATGATCATCCGCGGACTCCGCGAAAACCGTATTTTCTTCGTGACGTCCATCCTCATCGTTTTCGTACTTCTGCTTGCTTTCCTGGCTCCATACATTTCACCATATGATCCGCTCTCTGCTTCTATGAAGGATGCGAATCTGGCACCGTCTTCCGCGCACATTTTCGGAACGGACAAGCTGGGCCGCGATGTTTTCTCCCGTATTCTCTGCGGCGCTGAGCGTTCGCTCTCCAGTGTCCTCTTCCTTGTTGCTCTTATTTTCGTCGTCGGCACGACAGCCGGCGTCATTTCCGGCTATGCAGGCGGCATCGTCGATATCGTCATCATGCGTATCGCTGATATGATGATTTCCTTCCCGGGAATCATCCTTGCTATCGCGATTTCCGGTATCATGGGCCCGTCGCTCATCAATGCGATGCTGGCTTTGACGGTCGTCACATGGACGAAGTATGCGAGGCTTTCCCGTTCGCTTGTCCTGAAATTAAAAGAAAGTGAATTCGTAGAAGCTGCCATCATCAGCGGCGGCACTCATACTCATATTCTTCTGCATCATATTCTGCCAAATGTCCTTCCTCTTCTTGTCATTACGGCCGCTGCAGATATCGGCGCCATGATGATGGAACTGGCCGGACTTTCCTTCCTGGGATTCGGGAGCCAGCCGCCGAATCCGGAATGGGGCCTCATGCTGAATGAAGGCCGCCTGCAGCTGCAGACCGCGCCATGGCTCATGTTCTTCCCTGGCTTTGCGATTTTTATTTCCGTCGTTATTTTCAATCTGTGGGGCGATGCGCTCCGCGATGTACTTGATCCTCGTCAGGATAAGCAATAAAAGGCAATATGAATGCATGACCGCGGTTCCAGAACTGCTTTCTCCTCATGCAGGCGGACATGCACATCCAATCTCCTCAGAATCATTCGCAGATTGGTTTTCCTCAATCCCGATTTGCCGGACGATTCTTTTCTCAGAAGCCTTTTATATAGATTTTATTTCCTATTTTATTTCTTTAATCAAAGGAGACACTATGAATTCATTTTTAAAGAAAGGGGCTGCTCTCGCAGCCTGCGCCCTCATCGCTTTTGGTCTTTCCGGATGCGGCGGAAGCTCTTCTTCCGCGAGTAAAGACACCCTCCGCGTCGGCGTAACAAACTTCGCTGACAGCCTGGAACCGACTGATAACTATTTCGGCTGGCAGGTTATGCGTTACGGTGTCGGCGAAGCACTCGTCCGCTTTGATGACAAGATGCGCCCGCAGCCCTGGATCGCTGAAAGCTGGCAGGTAGCTCCGGACCAGATGTCCTGGACATTTAAGATCAAGAACATTAAATTCTCCAACGGCAACCCTGTCACCGGCGAAGCTGTCAAGAAATCTCTGGAAAGAACATTTGCCAAAGCTCCGCGTGCCCAGGCTATGTTCCCGCTCGACCACATCACAGCTGATGGACAGACCGTCACGATTTACACAAAGAAACCGATTGCAACACTGCCAGGCATGCTGGGCGATCCGCTCTTCATCATCGTCGATACCTCTGCTGAAGGAAAACAGGACTTCGCTAAGCAGGGCCCGATTTCCACTGGTCCTTATGTTGTAAAGAGCTTCTCCAAGGCTAAGACAGAACTCGACGCTAACACGAACTATTATGAACCGGTTCCATACAAGCATGCTGTCGTCAACACCATCGATGATCCGTCCACCCGTGCTATGGCACTCCAGAAGGGCGAAATCGATGTAGCTGTCAACGTAGCTCCTGGCGATCTTGAACTCTTCAAGGATAAGAGCAAGTTCACCACCTCTGAAATCGATTCCATCCGCGACGTTCTTGCCCGTCTTTCCGTGAAGGAAGGAAAACCGCTGGCTGATCCGCGCGTACGTGCTGCTCTGATTGAATCTCTCGACCGCGATAAATACTGCAAGGTCCTCCTGAAGGATACATTCACACCAGGCGGCCCGGTTCTCCCGCCGTCCCTCGACTATGACTTCGAAGGACTTTCCAAGACCTATCCGAACAAGTACAATCCTGAACATGCCAAGCAGCTGCTGGCTGAAGCAGGCTGGAAGGATACAGATGGCGACGGCATCATTGAAAAAGACGGAAAGCCGCTCTCCCTTGACTTCATCTACTACTCCGGCCGTGCTGAACTTCCGCTCTTTGCTGAAGCTACCCAGTCTGACGCTAAGAAGGTCGGCATCCAGATCAACCTGAAGAACGTCGACTACAACGTACTTGACGGCATCGGCACCAGAGGCGAATACGACCTCCTCATCTCCAACATCCTGACTGTACAGGCAGGCGATCCGGAAGTATTCCTCAACATGTACTGGAAGACAAACGTCAACGGTTCGAACCCGCAGAACGGTTCCGGCTACAGCAACCCGGCTTATGATGCTCTCTCCGATCAGCTCGCCAGCGAATTCGATCCGGCAAAACGCAGAGACATCATCATCCAGATGGAAAAGATCCTGCAGGATACCTCCGCTACTGTCATCTTCGGTTATCCGCAGACCAATATGATTTCCACCACTGCTGTCGCTCATGCTGACATCAAACCGTGTGATTACTACTGGATCACCGACAAGATCACACCGGCAGGCAAGTAATTTTATCTGAATCTTTTTGTTCATAAAGGAGCTGCTATGCTTTTAGAAGTCAACCACCTGTCCATCGCATATGGCAAGGGAAATCCCGTCGTTCACGACGTTTCTTTCTCGGTGGACCGGGGAAAAATTCTTGCTATTATTGGAGAATCCGGCTCAGGGAAGACGACCGTCCTCCGCGCTGTCGGCCACATCCTGCCAAAACAGGGCCAGGTAACTGATGGGAGCATCCTCCTTGATGGCAAAGATATAGATCCCGCCAACATCCGCGATAAAGCTTCTGTTATTTTCCAGGACAGCGGCGCCATGCTGAATCCTATCCGTACCATCGGAACGGAATTTTCAGAATACCTTGCCACTCATGGCATCGAAGGAGAAGAAGCAGAGACCCGTATGCTGAATCTCCTTTCGCAGGTCCGCCTGCACGATCCGGCCGGAATCCTCAAAAGTTATCCTTTTGAACTTTCGGGCGGCATGCGCCAGAGAGTCGGGATTGCGATGGCCATGGCCATCCAGCCCGAACTGATTCTGGCTGATGAACCGACATCTGCCCTTGATGTAACAAACCAGGCTGTCGTCGTCCGTGAAATGATGGATGTCTGCGCAAAATCTGACGCTGCCATCATTATTGTCACTCACAACATGGGTCTCGCTGCCTATATGGCTGATACCATCCTCGTTATGAAGGACGGAAATGCTGTCGAATACGGCACAGCCGAAGAAGTCATTTATCATCCGAAAGATCCGTATACCAAGCTGCTTCTCGCAGCTGTTCCTGACCCGGGAGGTGCCTTATCATGAGACTTGATGGAAAAGAAGTTCTAAGGACTGAAGATATTTGTCTGACCTTCCATCCTGAGGACGGTATTCCCGTCACCGCGGCCGACCACGTGTCGATCACCATCCATGAAGGGGAGACCTTCGGTCTCGTCGGTGAATCCGGAAGCGGAAAGTCAACCCTTGCCCGCATCCTGACTCACATCCACCAGCCCGATTCAGGAAAGGTGTACTTTGAAGGGAAAGACGTGACGAATCTCAAGGGCAAAGCGCTCCGTGAGAGCCGCCGCGCTATCCAGATGGTCTTTCAGGATCCGTCCTCTGCTTTCAATCCGAAGGAACGCATTGCAGACATCATCTGCGAACCGCTCATGAACTTCGGACTCATCGCCAATGGCGATGTCGACAAGAAAGCTGCGGAAATGCTGAAAAAGGTCGACCTGCCGGAAGACTTTATAGAACGTTATCCCTCAGAGCTGTCCGGCGGACAGCGTCAGCGTATCGCCATTGCGCGCGCGCTGGTACTGGAACCAAAACTCATCATCTGCGATGAAGCAACGTCAGCGCTTGATATGTCTGTCCAGAAGACGATCATCGAACTGCTTGCCAGATTGCAGAAGGAAACAGGCGTCGCCTATCTATTCATCTGTCACGACCTGGCGCTTGCGAACCTTTTCTGCGATACCATCGCCGTTATGAAACTGGGCGTCATTCACGAAACGATTCATGATCTGAACGAAGCGAAGGACCCCTACTCCAGAAAACTCCTCGCGTGCACATTTACGATCAGGGAAGGAAAGAATAAAGTTTTCCCGGAATCCTTATTCGCATAATAAGAAGAGCTATGAAATGGAAATCATTTCATGGCTCTTTTTGATTTGGGACATTCTAGCATGGGAAGGGCTTAAAAAGTGCCATCTTCAGCCCTCTTTGAGGAGATATATAGTACACTTTATAAAAATGAGTAAATTCTTCTTGACAAGTTCCTCCGTTTCATGGATAATGAACCCAACTCACTACCAAGGTACCGTTGACAATGGTACCGCTAAGAGACAATGAACAGGCTGGGATTGGACATCAAGTATCTTACAGAGAGCCGGGAAAGCTGAGAACCGGCGGATCGGATCCATTTCCATATCACTTGGGAGTCGCTGTATCGAGGAGCACCCGGGATTCCCAGATACAGCCGCAAGCCTTCGTTACAGGCAGTCTGTCATCAGCACAAAGAATAATGACAGGGTGGTACCGCGAACCTTCGCCCCTGTTGCTCTATAAAGAGCAGCAGGGGCTTTTTGCACCCTTGATGCATGTGAGGAAAAGGATAAGGATTCAAAATGATTAATGAAAGGGGTATCTGATTATGGAAAGAACCATCACCGCGGACGCCGTTCCGCAGGCCAAAACACGTACTATGACTAATTTTCGCTGGAAGATTGCCTTCCTTATTTTCCTGATCAGCTTCGTCGCTTACATGGACCGGGTCAATTTGTCCGTCGCAACCCCTGTCATTATGCAGGAATTTGGCTTTGATAAAATGGATATGGGCTTCCTCCAGACTTGCTTCTTCGCAGGCTATGCGCTGATGCAGGTCCCTGGCGGCATGCTCGCTGAACGTTTCGGCCTGCGCAAAACCGGCGCCGGCGCTATACTCTGGTGGTCTGTCTTCACAGCGCTCACCGCTTTTGCTCAGGGCAAGGCAAGCTTTGCCGCTGTCCGCCTGGCTTTCGGCCTTGGTGAAGGTCCTGTTTTCCCGTCTCTGGGGCAGGCGACTTTCAACTGGTTCAACAAGGATGAAAAGGGCAAGGCAAGCAGCGCCATCCTTCTGGGCACTTTCTTCGGACCCGTCATCGGCCCGATGGTTACCGTCGCTCTCATCGCCGCTCTTGGCTGGCATGCTGTCTTCATCATCTTCGGTCTGGCAGGATGCGTCCTCGCCTGGGTCTGGCACCGCTATGCGCAGGACAATCCAAAGGACAGCCCGTATGTCAATGAGGAAGAAGCAGCATTCATCAATGAAGGACGCAGCCTCTCCGCAGAAAAGAAATCTGCTCCCTGGGGCCGTTTCCTCCGTTCCCGTCAGTTCTGGGCACTGGGCATCCAGTTCTTCGTCGTCGACTACATCATGTACGTATTCCTCGCATGGCTGCCTCTCTACCTGACTGAAGTCCACAACCTGTCCCTGAAATCTATGGGCATCTGGGCTTCCTTCCCGTGGCTCGCACTGATGGCTATGGTATTCACCGCCGGCTTCCTCTCTGACCGTATGGCACACAGCAAGAACTCAAGCCGCCAGTACACCATGCGTACTTTCACCGCTATGGCAGGCGTCGCTGTCACCTCCCTCGGTCTTTACATCGCAGCGCATACCGCAAGCGGCGCAGCAGCAACGATTTTCTGGATGAGCGTTTCCTTAGGCGCACTCGGCTTCTCCATGAGTGCCAGCTGGTCCACTGTTATTTCCCTCGGCGGCAAGTACACCGGCTCCGTATCCGGCTGGATGAACCTCTGGGGAAATGTCGGCGGCGTCCTCGCTCCGATCGTCACTGCATTCTTCGTCACCAACTATGGCTGGAACAATGCATTCACCTACACCGCACTCTTTGGCATCATTGCCATCGCAGCATGGCTCTTCGTCAATCCGGGCAAGCAGCTCGAAGGGACGGAAGAATAATTGCATTTAAAAGGGGCTGTGGCAAAATGGTTAATCATTTTGCCACAGCCTTTTTTTGCATTGGAAAAGCAGGCATCTCCCGGGAAGGTGGAGTATACCTGCTTTTCCATAAGTGAGTGGGAATCTATCAGTTAACTCCCCTGGGAGAGGGAGATAACCTTCATCAATTAAAATGCTCTTGAGACGGAGAGTGTGTAGGTCACGCCGCGCTGTTTTCCAGCCCAGCCTGTGACGTTGACGTCTGCGCCCCACGGGTTTTCTTTTGTCAGTCTGCTCTTCCAGCCAAGTTCGAGGAAGCCGCTCGATCCTTCTGCGGAAGGACTTGGAGTATTGAAGCTCCTGTAGCTGGCTCTTGCCTTGCTGTCAAATTCATAATCCCAGCCGATGCCTGCATAGCAGGATCCGATATCGGAAATGTCTTTCGTCCATCTTACGCCGAGTCTTGTACGGTAGGAATCGATGGAATCGAAATCATACCGGGAACTGCCTAATGTATTATCAATCCGGACGTTGTCGCTTCCAAGGTGCGTCCAGAAGAATTTGCCATAATAGTCTAAGGAGTTAGTGTCTCTGGTAACGACTTTGCCAAGGCCTGCCATGGCGGCGATATATGGAGCGCCGCTGTCGTAGGAGGCGTCATAGCCGTCAATCTTTCCTTTGAAGTCACCGGAGAGATGGCCTGCGCGGACGAGTGCCTCATAGTGGAGTCCGTCTTTACGGTCGCGGCGGTAGAGTACGCCTGCTCCTGTATAGTGCTGATCGCCATCGGCTCTTGCACCATCATCCAGGTGGCTGGTGTAGTTGCTCCTGCCGTATTCGAAGAATGGCATCAGTGTATCGACATAGTCTTCTCTTTCGTACTGGCGGGCAAAGCCGATGTTCGCATTCAGGCCGGCCGTATCGATATACGATCCCGTTTCATGGCGAAGATCGAAGCCGCCGATGGATGCGTACGGCATGAATCCACCAGATCCTGCCGCATAAGCGTCCACTGCCTCTTTGTAATTTTCTGCCGCCATGTCGGACGCATTCCAAAGTGTCTCAATGGAAGCTTCCCTTGCTTCGGCGAGGAGTTTCGTGTCAGAAAGGAGGGATGGTACGCTGTCCTCAGGAACTTCGAGGATGACCTTGTCTCCGTCTTTCCGGATATTCACTTCTCTTCTGAGGAGCGCAGCGTCCGTGACCGTGCTGCTGCCGCTCATCATGCCATAGTCTGTGTCCTCAGCTGTAAGGCCGCTCCTGCCGTCGATCAGCGTGATCGTATCGCCGGGGCTCATCTTCATGGAGTCGTAGACGGATGCCCTGATGGATGCACCGCTGACGTCAGCCGTGCTTGTCACGGTCAGGATCGTTTCTCCTGCCGTCGTATCTTCCGGGACATAGAAACTCAGATTCTGGAAATAACCGAGCTTGTCTACGGTTATGCCTTTCGTATAGAAATTCAGTGTATTGCCGCTGCTGTCATCAGAGAAACCGCCATAGAGCCTGGTATCTGATTTGAAGGTGCCTCCGTAAATATTGACTGTATTATTCGAAGCCGTGCCGGAATCGGCGCTGCCGCCGTATACATACTTATTAATGGTTCCGCCGCTGATTGTCACGGTGTTGCCCGAAGCATTGCCGCCAAGCTGCGCAAGGCCGCCATACACACCTTCTTCGATGGTGCCGCCTGTCACAGTGATTTCATTGCCTAAAACTTCTACTGCATCACCAAGGAAGGACATACCGCCGGCCGCCTGACCGGAAACGGTACCGCCGCTCAGGAGTACTTTATTTCCAGAAACGGTGCCATCTGCAAAGTAAAGAAGGCCTCCATATGCATTTTCTTTAACATAGGAATTGCCGCTGATGGCAAGCGTATTGCCCGTCACGGAACCGCCGCCTGAATAGCCGCCCTCGGCATAGCCATTGACGGTCACATTTTGGATCGTCACTTTGTTTCCGGAAGCATCGCCATTCGTCTTCGTGTACGCCCCCATGACATCACCGGAAACGCTGCCGCCGCTCAAGGTGACGGTATTATCCGCATTTGACGGACTGCTTATCATGATATATCCGCCAATCAGATTTCCGCCGACACTGCCTCCGGTCATGATGGCCTGGTTTCCTGAGGTACCCTTGGTTCCTTCAGACAAAAGGCCTCCCACTGCATCATTTTTTATGGTACCATTTTCGCTGATTGTAATGATATTTCCTGTCACAGCACCAGCGTCTGAAAAGCCGCCGGATGCATAACCATCCACAGTTCCGCCTGATATTGCCAGAGTATTATTTATGGCATCGCCTTTATAAGAGAAGGCACCGCTGATTTCAGTCTGCACGCTGCCGCCTGTCATTTGCACCTGATTGCCAGAAGCTTTGCCGTCTATTGAGTAGCCGCCATAAACATCGCTGTAATCAGTTCCCTTTACTGTGGCCGTGCCTTCCACGGTAACCTTGTTCCCGATGACATCGCCATTTTGAGAATAGCCTCCGATGACATCATTAGAAACTGTGCCGCCGCTTATGGTCACTTCATTGTAGGAAGCTTCGCCATTGCTTTTTTCAGAGACGCGGCCTCCATAGAGGCAGTCTCCCACGGTGCCGCCTGTCATCGTCACTATATTTTTCAGAGCTGAGCCGAAACCGGAATAACCGCCATAAGCATTCGCGTCAACCGTGCCGGATTCTTTGATATAAAGATAATTTCCTGACGATTCGGCGCTCTCACCCGTCAAAGTCACGCCGCCATAAACGTTCCCGGCTTTTGCATCAATGCTGCCGCCCCCGATCGTCACGCTGTTTCCCTTCGCATTACCTCCTGCGGAAACACCGCCGTAGACAGAAACCGTAACTGTCCCGCCGCTTAATTCGATGCTGTTTCCTGTGGCGTCACCGCTGCCGCCCGTACTGCCGCTGTTGATAGATTGTACTACTTCGCCGCTTTCCATGAAAACTTTATTGCCTGAGACTGCTCCGCTTCCAGAATTCACGTAGCCGCCTTCCGCGCTCTCGTAGATGGTTCCTGTCCTCGTGATTTTCAAAGTATTTCCGGAAGCTTCTCCGTTTGATGAATAGCCGCTGTATGCGGATCCATTGACGGATGCTTCTTTCGTGATGGAGAGCTGATTATTCAATGCGCTGCCGTCCGCGGCATTTCCGCCGTAGACAGTATCTTCCGCACTTTCTGAAACTTCATTCACTTTGCCGGATACATCTTCTGCCTGTACTATCGTCCCTGATGTGCAGGCTAAGAGAAGAGCTATCACTGACAGCCTTAAGAAAACCTTCCCGTTTTTCATTCCCATTCGCCTCATTCTTTAGAACAATATAAAATTCCCTGTCTTAGTTATAAAACAGGGAATGTCGGTTGTGTATTATCCGAAAGTATACTTTTTTTATTTTTGTGAGGAAATTGTTATCTGTGCAGCCTTTTTTGATTACAGATTACAATTTGAACAGTCTTGCGTGGAAGGAGATCTGGCGCATGGTGGGCATGCTGTCAAATTTGATGAGGTAGGCATGGGCGCTTCCATCGACTTCGACGATGGTGCCCGGGCCGAAGACGGGATGGCGGACGCGGGTGCCTGCTTCCATGGTTGTTTCGTCTTTGTCTTCCTGCAGGAAGGCGGTCGATCTTCCTACGTAGACCATGGTTTCCTTCATGAGCTGTTCATCGACGGGCGAATCGAATTCAAGCTTGTCCCTGTCGATGTCCAGGATGAATCTTGACGGGTATCTTGGCGAGCCGTCGAGGTTGGCGCCGCCGGCTTCCGTGATGTAGAGGGCTTTTTCGGCTCTTGTCATGGCAACGAAGGCAAGGCGTCTTTCTTCTTCCATGCCATTCACTGTCCTTGTCTTCCTTGACGGGAAGATGCCTTCGTTCATGCCGCAGATGAAGACGTACGGGAATTCAAGGCCCTTGGCGGTATGGACGGTCATGAGCTTCACTTTGTCCTGTCCTTCGCCGGTGTCCATGCTTGAGAAAAGGGCAGCGTGCTCCAGATAATGGACGATGTTCGTCTCTTCGCCGCAGGTGGTTTCATATTCGAAGACAGACTGCTTGAGTTCCGCCAGATTGTCGAGACGTTCCTGGCTGCCTTCAGTGCGAAGCATTTTCTCGTACCCGCTTTCGTCAAGGATGGCAGAGAGGACCTCGGAGACGGGTTTCCCTTCGCTGTCTTTGGCAAAGGTATCGATGAGTTCGATGAAATCGGCGGCGCCTGTGCGTTTCAGCGTGGGTTCCTCGACATTCTTCCTGAGGGCTTCAAAGAGTGTGCAGCCGTTTTCAGAGGCGTAATTCGTGAGGAATTCCATGCGGCGCTGCCCGATATTTCTTTTCGGCTTATTGATGATTCTCCGGAAAGCCATGTCGTCCTGGCTGACAATCATGCGCAGGTAGCAGAGGGCGTCCTTGATTTCCATCCTTCCGAAGAACTGCGTGCCGCTGTAAATGGTGTACGGGATTTTCTTCTTGAGGAGCTTTTCCTCGAGGTTCCTTGTGACGTAGTGGGCGCGGTAAAGGAGCGTGATGTCCTTGTACGGGACACCCTTCTTATGGAGCTCTATGATTTCCTTTGCCACGCGGTCTGCTTCCTCGCCCGCTGTCTTTCCCATGAAGCAGGTGACCTTCGGCCCGCTTGGCCTGTGGGCAATGAGGTTCTTGTTGAAACGGTTCTTGTTCTTGGCGATGAGGAAGTTTGCCGCAGCAAGGATTTCAGGGCTTGAGCGGTAGTTGTCATTCATGAGGATGGTCTTGACGTTTGGAAATTTCTTGTCAAAGTCCAGAAGGAAACGGATATTGGCGCCGCGCCATGTGTAAATGGTCTGGTCGGGATCGCCGACGATGAAGAGGTTGTTGTGGTAGCCGCAGAGGGCTTCCATCAGCTTGTACTGAAGCGGGTCGATATCCTGGAATTCATCGAGCATGATGTATTCGAGGCGCTTCTGCCACTTGAGGCGGATTTCCTCGTTTTCCTCAAAGATGTAGAGCGTGAATTTGATGAGGTCGTTGTAGTCCAGAGCGAAGCATTTCTTTTCCTGGTACAGGTAGCCGTAGAAAATGATGTCCTGGACGGTCGTCGCGGTATGGTACTTTTCATAGAGGACCTGAAGCGGCATGGCAATCATGTCCTTGTAGTATTCCGGTTCCCAGACGCACTTCTTCATTTCGATCATGTCGCGCGCTTTGTTGAAGGGCATGTCGCGCAGGGTGAGGCCCATTTCCTCATAAATGATGGCGAGCATCTCATCGATGTCGGAGTTGTCGATGACGAGGAAATTCTTCGGATAGGAAACGGCAAAGCTGTCTTCCTGCAGGACGGAGACGCAGAAGCCGTGGAATGTATTGATGTATCCTGTGTCGTTGTCGCCGGTCAGGCGGTGGATGCGCATGGCCATTTCGCGTGCGGATTTATTCGTGAATGTGACGCAGAGTATGTGGCCTGGCATGATGCCGAGGTCGTTCACAAGGTAGGCGAAACGGCTGGCAAGGGCGCGTGTCTTGCCCGAGCCTGCGCCTGCGATGACGCGCACGTAGCCTTCTGTCGTGGTGACGGCTTCGATCTGTTTCTCATTGAGTCCTTCCAGTATGTCCATATTTCCCTCCGAACTGATATTCTTATTTCATTATACAACAGACGGAAATACTTGTCAGCCCAATGTGATGGCGGCGATGCCTGCCATGGAAATGACGACGCCCAGGATCTTCCTCGGGGTGATCTTTTCTCCGTAAAGGAGGGTCCCCATGACCATGAGGGCGAGGACGATAAGGCCGTTCGACACGATGAAGGCGGTATTGACGGTCCAGCCTGCCTGGTACATGTAGACGTTCCCAAGCTCGATGCCGACGATGGCAGCGCCAAGACCGAGGGCCGCCGGATTGATGGTGAAGATGTCCTTCTTCCATCCTGCTTCCCCTGTCCCCTGGATGAAGTAAATGGCAAAGGAAACGGCGGATGCGACGAGGTAGGTCACGACGAGCGCGACGAAGGGATCCATACCGGTCGAGACTTCCTTCAGCCCGACCTGGTATCCGACACTTGATAAGATGATAAGGCCGATCGGCCACCAGAATTTAAACATAGTCCCCTCCTATTTCACGATGCAGAACATGCCGGTCAGTGTGAGAAGGATGCCGGCAAGGCGCATCCAGCTCATCGAGTCTCCGTAGAAGACGCTTCCGACGATGGCAAGGACGACGACGATGGAGGCGGTGTAGACGATGAAACCCACGTTCATCGGCCAGCCTGCCCTGTACATGTAAATGGATCCGACTTCAAGGCCTGCAATGGCAGCGCCTACGACGATAGCCGCAGGCTGGACGAGGAGGAGCTCGGCAAAGATGCTCTTTCCCGGCACCATGATTTCAAAAAGGACGGCGCAGACGATGGCGCTTGCGATATAGGTGACACCCAGGGCTGCCATGGGGCTGGCATGCGAGGAGAGTTTCTTCGCGCAGACCTGGTAAATGACATCGGCGCCGACGACGAGTGCGACCGGCCACCATAGGGCAAATAATTCCATAACGATACCTCTTTCCATTTTCCATTTATGATTAAAAAAAGGTGCTCCAGCTGTTCTCTCCCGGCTGTGCCGTACCTACGGAGAACTGCTGAAACACCTTCGGACTTTCGTCCATCTTGTCCAACCCGGTGGCGGGACAAGGGGTATTGGTTATTCTTTTATGACTGGGATTCCTTCTTCTTCCAGCTTCCTCATGAAGGAGCTGACGACGGAAAGGCCTTCCTTCAGGGCTTCTCCATCATGGCCGTAGCCGATGCGGAGGGCTCTTCTTTCCTCAAAGCAGGTGCCCGGGACAGCGAATGCGCCGGTCTCCTTAAACATTCTCTGACTGAAAATGTCGGAGTCGATGTCAAGGTCATAGTAGACAAGCGCCATGGTGCCGGCTCTCGGCCTGACGTAGGAAGTGCGCGGCTCCTCCTTGACCCATGCATCGAGGATGGGAAGGTTTTCGCGGAGGATAGCGCGGTTCCTTTCAAGGATTTTTTCCTTATGGCGGAGCGCAAGGGCTGCCGTTTCCTCATCGAAAAGTCCGCAGCTGACAAGGTCATAGTCCCTGACGCGCTTGAACTGGCGGAGGGCTTCCTGGCTCTTTGTTGCCAGCCATCCGAGGCGGAGTCCTGCCAGAGAGAAGGCTTTGGACATGGAGCCTGTCGCGATGCCATTTTCGTAAAGGTCGGCAATCGATGGGCAGGCAGCGCCTTCGATGGAAACGCCGGCATAGACTTCATCGCAGAGGATGTAGGTGCCGGAGCTCCTTGCAATCTCGACGATTTCCTTCATCATGTCTTCTGGGATGAGGGAACCGGTCGGGTTGTTCGGATTGTTGATGCAGATGAGGCGGAGGCCCCTTGCAGCGGCTTTCCTGAGTTCGTCAAGATCGGGAAGGAATCCATTGCTTCGTCGGAGCTTCAGCACCGTGACATTGGCTCCAAGAGCGCGGGGCGTCGAGCAAAACTGCTGGTAGCTCGGGGAAAAAGCGACGACCCTGTCTCCGGGACGTACGAGGGAGAAAAGGACGTGCTGGTTTCCGCCGGTCGCGCCATGCTGGGTAAGGATATCGTCCGGGGTGATCGTCTCATAGAGCCCGGCGATTTCTTCCTTGAGAGAGGCAAGGCCGTAAATGCTTCCGTAGGACTGCTCCTTCTCAAAGAGAGCTTCCACGAAATCTTCCCTGTCTTCTCCCGCAAGGGCAAAGAGTTCCTTCAGCGTCATGGGACGGGCGCAGGTGTCGGTGATATTGTATTTTGCATCCGATTCGTACTTGTCCATCCATTCTTCCACGCCAAACCGCTCGATATTCATGCTTCCCAGCCTTTCCTTAGCAGAACTAAAACGCCGGCTGCTGCCGGTAATCTCTACTATATTACCATGAAATAATTATTACGGCAAACTAGCCGATGAAGATTTCAATGCCGATCGCAATCAGGATGATACCGCCCAAAATGATGGCCTTGTCCGCAAGCTTCATGCCGAATGTCTTGCCCAGGATGAGGCCTGCGATGCAGATGAAGAAGGTGGTGATGCCGATGATGAGGCTAGCAAGGAGCGCGTCGGATGCATCGTATTCTGCAATCGTAAAGCCGACGGAAAGGGCGTCGATGGAGGTCGCAATCCCCTGCAGGAGGAGCGCCTTCATATGGACCTGCGGATGGACGGCTTCTTCTTCGCCCGTCAGTCCGTCCTTGATCATGAAACCGCCGATGGCGCAGAGAAGGATGAGGGAAATCCACGGGATGAGCGGCCAGAGAAACTGGAACACATCGATAAGCATATTGACACAAATCCAGCCGATAAATGGCATCGCGAACTGGAAAAATCCAAAGACACCGGCGATCAGCGTCATCTTCCTCTTTTTCATGTACGGTTCCTGCAGGCCGTTTGCCAGCGAAACGGAAAAGGCGTCCATGGCAAGGCCTGCGCCAAGAAGAAGATTGTTCAGAAAAAGCCAAAAGCTCAAAATGATCCCTCTATCCAATACGAACAAAAAAGACCCACGCGCACGAAAACCGTACGCGTGAGTCTCGCGATTCTGAATACAGCCAGGTACCATGACCAGTATGTTGACTGTTTCGCCCAAGGGCTGCTACTCCCTCACACATTGTCATTTATATTATCATTATGGCCATTCCCTGTCAAAGCTGTTTTTATCGATATTACATATTTTTGAGGACATCGGCAGAGGAATCGAAGGTCATATCCGCCAGAGCGTTGATTTCCTCTCTCTCTGCGTCCGAATACTTGTCGTAAATCGCAGCGACAGGAATGCCGGCTGCCTTTGCCGCCCTGACGCCGATCAGGGAGTCTTCGAAAATGAAGCAGTCTTCCGGTTTCTTTCCCATTTCAGCAAGGAGCTTTTCATGGATCTGCGGGTCCGGCTTGATGCGCTCGGCATCTTCCCTCGTGTAGATTTTCACGAAGTACTTGTCGACGGGCGCTTTCTCGCGGATGTTCCTGTTCTTTGTCCGGTAGACTTCCATGTTCGCGCGTTTTGTCGTCGTGGAAATGACGAGTGTCTTCCCAAGGGAAGCGAGCTTCTTGATGAGCTCAGGCGCACCTTCCTTGTAGTCGACGCGGTTCACAAGGAAATCCTGCGCGATTTCATAACGGCGCTTCATGATGTCCCTGCCGGATTTGTCTGAATGGTAAATCTTTCCCAGCTCTCCGCAGTAGGAAACGTAGGGATCGTCGTCAGCGCGGAAACGGGTCAGGAGCTCATCCCTTCTCCTCTGCGTGAAGGACGGATCCTCTTCGGGGCCTCCGAGCTCCTTGATGAGGGCAGCGTCGACATCATTCCATACTCCGACGGAGTCGATGAGCGTGCCGTCCATATCAAAGATGATCGTGTCCCCGGCCTGTGAAAGCCAGCCCTTCTTATTCATTGACGAATGGTTTGACGCCCTTGACGGCTTCTTTCGCATCGATGCGTTTTTCGCCATTGTCGAGGTCGATCAGGACGTAGCGGTCAAATCCCATGCCCAGTTCCTTCATGTAGGTCAGCTGGCGCAGGCCGTGACGGGATTCCATGCGTTCCACGAGGTCGTGATGGTCTTCTTCCTTCATGGCATAGACGCAGTCAACGCAAGCCTGGTCGACAGCGAGGATGTCAAGGGAAGCAAGGATGCCGACGTTCGGGGTTACAACAGGAGCGGCGGCGACGCCTTCGCAGTCGCAGGAAACGGACATATTTCTCATGACATTGATATAAGCGATCTTCTTGCCGAAATGGTCGATAGTTGCTTTTGTAGATTCGGTCATTCTTTCCATGAATTCTTCGGTGCCGATCGACCACTGATCCTGTCCTTCATAGGTGTGGATCATGGCTTTGCCGATGCGGCCGTCTGCGCAGCCGATGCCGATATTCTTGTTGGATCCGCCGAAACCGCCCTGGGTATGGCCCTTGAAATGGGCGAGAGCCAGGAAGGAATCATAGTCCAGAAGGCCTTTGCCGACGGACATAGCGTCGAACCATTTGCCGCCTTTGACCGGAAGCATCGTGGTGCCGTGGGATTCGTCGTCGATGATGTCGACCGGTGCGAAGGTCCAGCCATTGACCTTCAGCGTCTCCCTGTGCTGGGCGGTCGTGTAGCGGTCGCCTTCATAATAGGTGTTTGTTTCGATGATCGTGGCATCCGGGATTTCCTTTTCAAGGAGTTCCTTGACCCACGGGCGCGGCAGGATGTTCGGGCCGTGCTTTTCGCCGGTGTGCAGCTTGACGGCGATCTTGCCTGTCAGGTTTGCACTAATCTTTTCATAAATCTTCTTGAGCCCTTCGGCGGAAAGGTCTCTTGTGAAATAGACGATCGATTCATTTCCTTTTCTTTCTTCGTACGGAATGTAATGATCTCCGCCGGTTCCTGGTTTTACTTCTGCCATAATTCTTTCTCCTTTGGCGGCCGGTCTCCCGGTCCCTTTTCCAAATGCAGATGAAAAATTGATCTTTATTTTAATGAAGGGGACTCCCTGCGCCTCTCGGGCGCACTAAAAATGCAGGAGCTTTCCCCCTGCATTTACTATAATCCCAAATCTACTATATGTAAAATAACCATATGTTATAGTTCACTATACCTTTGGCGCATAGGCGCAAAACACTAGTCTTTCAGTGTCCCGTCAAGGAAAGCGGCCGCCTCCGGGTTCTTCCTGATTTCCGCCAGATCCTCTTCTGTCGGATACTTCGGGATGTCCCTGTCGTGGTTGACAAGACAGAGGAAACCAAGGATTTCTCCGCGGTCCGCCCTGAGCTGGTGCCACTGCCAGGGGGCAATCGTCAGGAAATCTCCCTCTTCGACAGCATAGACCTGATTGCCCAGAAGGACATGGCCTTTTCCTTTGAAAATCATGACAGCATGCATGTGCTTATGATGCTCAAGCGAAGAGAAGCCGTTCTTCTCCACCTGGAAATAACGGAACTGCACCGGCAGGTCGTTTTCATTGTCAAAAAGGATCTGCTTGGTCACTTCGCGGAATACGCCCGGGTTTTCCTTATAGATATGGGGTCCTACTCCATCCCATCTGTTCTTGTCCGGATGAAATTTATGAATCATGTTGTACCTCCCATTTTCTTCCATTTGTCCCATTGTAGCACAGGAAAGAGATTGAGAAAAGAAAAGGACATGAGCGGAACCCTTTGCGGTCCTTCTCATGTCCTTCTGATGATTATTTTACTGCAGTACGCCGATTTCCTTGTAGTACTTCGCAGCGCCCGGATGGAGCGGAACGCCTGCGATATCCTTGACGGCATTCGCTGCGGTGAGGCCCTTCAGGTTCTTCTGGGACTGGCCGAGTTCATCCATGTGTTCCCAGAGTGTCTTCGTCATCTGGTAGACGACATCGTCCGGCAGATCGCCGCGGCAGAACATGACCATCTTGATGGCGGACGTATTCACGTCTTCATTCTGATTCGGGTATGTGCCTGCCTTGATGGTGTAGCTGGTGTACCATGGGTACTTCGCTTTCAGCTTTTCAATGAGCTCGTTCGGGATCGGGACGAGGTGAGCACCGCTTGTCAGTGCCTGGGTGACGGCAGAGGCCGGTGCGCCGGACATGATCCATGCGCCGTCGATGGATCCGTTCTGCAGCATGTCGGCTGCGTCGGTGAAGGTGATGTATTCCGCTTGGATGTCTTCCGGGAACTTCATGCCGGCCGCCGTGAAGTGGACGTCGCATTCGTTATAAACGGAAGACCCTGCGGAAGCTACGGCAAATTTCTTGCCCTTGAAGCCTTCGAGGCTGTTGATATTCGTATTGGCTGCGGCAACAACCTGGTTCGGGTTGAGGTAAAGTCCGCCGATGGCTTTGAGGTCCTTGTACGCATGGCCTTCAAAGCTGTCAGTACCGTTCAGACACTGGTACACGTTGCTGGAAATCGCAATCGATACCTGCGCTTCGCCGTCAGAGACCATATTGAGGTTCGCGATGCCGCCTGCGGAGGCCTGGCTGGCTGCCTGCATGCCTGGGATATTCTGGCTCCACATATTCGTGATGGCTGCGCCTACGGCATAGAGTGCACCGGATGCGCCTGCAGTCGGGAAGTTGATGCGGATTGTCTGGCCTGCTGCCGGCTTCGACTGTGCTTGTCCGCTGCTCTTTTCATCTCCGCATCCTGCAAATGCAGCCGTCAAAACGAGTGCTGCTGCCGCTGCTGCCATTGTCTTTTTCCATTTGCCCATTTTACTTTTCCTCCTATGCTCCTAATGCTCCGGGTTCCTTAGCCGGAGACTTTATCGATTAGTTTCATTATACTATTCTTTTTAGAAATCCGCATTCCTAAGCTGCATTTTCCCCATTCTTTTTGTGGAAATACTGGAATGCAATGACGCCGATGAGGCCAACGGCTCCTGCAAGATCCGTGAGAGACCCCGGGAAGAGCAGGAACGGCGAGGATGCAATTAGAATAATTCTTTCGATCCACAATGCTTTCCTTAAGATCCATCCTTCCAGGCCTGCCACGAGGGCAAAGGTGCCGACGGCAGCGGTGAAGACGCACCAGAGCGTCGCCCACACGGTCGCTGTCTTGTCGACGCCGATCAGAAGGACCGGATTATTCAGGAAGAAGAACGGAATGATGAAGCCGATGAGCCCCAGCCGGACGGCCCAGAGGCCCGTCTTCGTCTGGTCGGATCCTGCAATGCCGGATGCGACGTACGCAGACATAGCGACCGGCGGGGTGATATTGGAAAGGCAGGCATAGATCAGGCAGAAAAGGTGCGCGATGAGAGGCATAGCCCCTGCCTTGATCAGGACAGGAACAGCGACGGCCTGCACGATGACGTAGGCGGCAACACCGGGAACGCCCATGCCAAGGATGGCGGACATGATCATGACGAGGAAGCCTGCGAGGTAAAGGTTATTGTTATGAACGATGGACAGGATGAGGTAGCCCATGTTGAGCCCCATCGAAGTCAGTGTGACCGTACCGATGATGACGCCGATGATAACGCAGCAGACACCGACAGAAATCGCGCTCTGCGAGCCTTCGACGACAGCCGCCAGAATCTTGTCCGGTGTCATTCTCGTATCCTTGCGGAGCCAGCTGGCGCCGATTGTGACAAAGATGGAAATGACAGCGGCATAGAGCGGCGTGAAGCCTGCGAACATGAGGCCGATCAAGCTGATGAGCGGAAGAACCAGGTGTCCCTGCTCCTTGAGGACGATCTTCACGTCAGGAATATTTTCCTTGGCAATGCCGGAAAGGCCGAGACGCTTTGCCTCGAAGTGGACGGCAAGAAGAAGTCCAATGTAGTAGAGAAGCGCAGGGGTCACTGCGGCAAGCGCTACGTAGGTGTAAGACAGGTTCAGGAATTCTGCCATGACAAAGCCGACAGCGCCCATGATCGGAGGCGTGAACTGGCCGCCCGTCGATGCGACGGCTTCGACAGCGCCCGCAAATTCCTTCTTGTAACCCGTACGCTTCATGAGAGGAATCGTGATCGTGCCGGTCGTTGCGACATTCGCTATCGCAGAACCATTAATCATGCCCATGAGGCCGGATGCAATGACAGCCACCTTCGCAGGGCCGCCAGATGTCTGACCGACAAGTGTCAGCGAGAAATCATTGATGAATTTGGAAAATCCGCTGTGCTTCAGGAAAGCGCCAAAGACAACGAAGAGAAAAATATACGTCGCAGAAACGCCGACGCCTGTGCCAAGGACGCCCTCTGTACCCCAGAACTGGGTGATGAGGACACGCTTCAGCGTAAATCCGTTATGACCGAGGTATCCCGGAAGGTAGGCACCGAACCAGTTGTATGCCAGGAAAAGAGCAGCCAGTATGGCCAGATTTCCTGATGCGCGGCGCGCTGCTTCAAAGACGCAGACGATGCCGACAAGCGCAATGCCGATTTCCATATTATTGATGCGCCCGCCCGTCTGGGCAATGCGCGTGAAATTCAAGATCAGGTAACCGAAGGAACCGACCGAGCCCAGGATGAATGCGATATCCCATATAGGCGGAATCTTCCGTTTCCTCGTCTCCGACTTGAACGTCGGGAAGAGAAGGAATGTAAAGACGAGCAGGAAAATCGTGTGGATCGCGCGAAGATTCACTGCGCTGATGGCACCGATCGTCGTGAAGTAAAGCTGGAATGCGGTCCAGACACAGAGAAGGACGATGATTGCCTTCCCGAGCGGCCCCTTGTAAACGCGCAGACGCGAATCCGCGTCCTTCTCCTCAAGGATTTCCTGTGCCTTCTTGTCCAGGGCCTCCTTCTCCGCCATCGCGTCTTCGATGCGGACTTCTTTCCTTTCTTTTTCCATAAGTACCTCCCATGCTCCTATTCTCCATCGATAAACTCTTTATCGAAAGTATTGATTATTGAAAGTATACCACGGAAACGAGGGACGGAAAAGAAAAACCGTTCCTTACTATATATTTTTCTTACATAAGAAGGATACGGATTATTCCGGAGAGCAAGGAAATGGAGAAAGTGCGGGTTTTTATATACCATCAAAAACTGAACTGCTGCCAGAAAGAAATGGCATTTCGGGCATAAGAAAAGACCCGGTTTCCCGGGCCCTTCTTTATATTGCTCTTATCAATTACTTGCTTTCGAAGAATGCTTTGTAAGCGAGGTAGGTTTCGTAAGCGTCAGCCTTGGAGAGGAGGTCGTACGGTGCGTGCATGGAGAGCATGGCTGTGCCGCAGTCTACGACTTCAGCGCCCCAGTCTGCCATCATGAATGCAATCGTTCCGCCGCCGCCCTGGTCTACTTTGCCAAGTTCACCGATCTGCCAGCATACGCCTGCTTCGTTGAAAATGGTGCGGATCTTCTGGAGGAATTCAGCATTGGCATCATTGCTGCCTGCTTTGCCGCGGGATCCGCCGTACTTGGTCAGGTTGATGCCGTAGCCCAGGAAGGATGCGTTGTCTTTTTCGGATACTTCCGGGAACATCGGATCCAGGCAGGAGTTGACGTCTGCGGAGAGCATTTCACTGTTTTCCATGGTTTCATAGAAATCAAGGATGGTGTTCTGTCCCTGGAGGGAGAGGAGCTTCATGACGAATTTGACGAAGTAAGAGGATTCCATGCCGGTGTTGCCGTAGGATCCGATTTCTTCCTTATCTGTCAGGAGAGCTGCCTGTGTCTTGACGCCCGGCTTTGCATCGAGGATGGCTTCCAGGTTTGCATAGGAGCAGACTCTGTCGTCCTGGCCATAGGATGCGATGAGGGAACGGTCGAAGCCTACGTCACGGCTCTTTTCAGCCGGTACGAGTTCGAGTTCAGCAGCTGCGAAGTCTTCTTCTTCGATGCCGTAGGTGTCCTTGAACATCTTCATGAGAGCTTCCTTCGGCTTCTGGTTTTCATCGGAGTTGGTAGCGATGATCGGCTGGAGCTGTTCGCCTGTGATGCCTTCTGCGAGGGATTTCTTCATCTGGTCCTGTGCCATGTGGATGAGGAGATCGGAAATGTAGAATACCGGGTCGCTATCTTTCAGGCCGATATTGATTTCCACTTTTCTGCCGTCCTTGGTGTATACGACGCCGATCAGAGCGAGCGGAATGCAGGTCCACTGGTACTTCTTGATGCCACCGTAGTAATGGGTGCGGAAGTATACGACGCCTTCCTGTTCATGGACCGGGTTTGCCTTGAGGTCCAGACGCGGGGAGTCGATGTGGGAGCCGACGATCTTGATGCCTTCATGGACCGGTTCTTCACCGATGACGGCCAGGATGACGGACTTATCCTTCTGGTTCCAGTATACTTTGTCGCCTGCTTTCAGGGATTTCATATCATAGACAGGTTTAAAGCCTTTTGCTTCTGCCTGACGGATGATTTCTTTGGCTGCCAGTCTTTCTGTTCTGGCTGTATCAAGGAATGCTTTGTACTTTTCGCCATAGTCCATGACGGCTTTGCGTTCGGTTTCGTCCATGCGCTGCCATACGGACTTGGTTCTGCTGTATGTTTCTTTCATGTCATACCTCCTAATAGAGAATTATTATCACATTTCTTATTATAACGCAAAAGGGACGGACAGGAAATATCCCCGCCGACCCTCTCTTTTATTCCCCTTTGTACGGGAATGCTTTATTCAGCAAGTAGGTCAATGCCACAAAGAGCCCCATGACGATGAAAACCATGGGATACGCGATGACCATCAGGTAAATGGCTGATTCAACAGAGCTCATAGTTTCCTCCTTATCCTAATACAGGGATCAATGCAAGAACGAGACCGCCGGCTACGACGGAAGCAACCTGGCCTGCCACGTTGACGCCCATGGCATGCTGGATGATGTAGTTTGTCGGGTCTTCCTTGAGCGCCATTTTCGCAATGACACGGCCGGACATCGGGAATGCGGAAATGCCGCATGCGCCGATCATCGGGTTGATTTTCTTCTTCAGGAAGAGGTTGGCAATCTTGGCAAAGAGAACGCCGCCCACGGTATCGAATACGAAGGCAACAGCGCCCAGGGCCAGGATCTTCAGTACGTCGAATGTAAGGATGTTTTCAGCTGTCATTGTAGCGCCGACGGTGATGCCGAGGAAGAGTGTCACGAGGTTGGACAGCTCATTCTGCGCAGCATTTGACAGGGAATCGCAGACGCCGGAAACCTTCAGCATGTTGCCGAACATGAGCGCACCGATAAGCGGTACGGAAATCGGAGCAAGGATGCCCGCGAAAAGAACGACCATGAACGGGAAGAGGAACTTCGCTGTCCAGGAGACAGGCTTTTCTTCCTTGAATCCCATGCGGATTCTTCTTTCATGCTTTGTCGTCATAAGCTTGACGATCGGCGGCTGGATGATCGGCACGAGGGACATGTAGCAGAACGCCGTGACCGTCAGCGGAGCCAGAAGATTTGTCGCAAATTTCTGTGCGACGAAGATGGTGGTCGGGCCGTCAGCAGCACCGATGATACCGATTGATGCAGCTTCATTGAACGGGAAGCCGACCATAGCGGCGAGAAGCGCTGCCGCGAAAATACCGAAGTGCGCTGCCGCTGCAAAGAGCATGACGTACGGAGCGCGGATGAGCGGTGTGAAATCACACATCGCACCGACGGCGATGAAGATCAGGACAGGGAAAAGCTCGTTGGCGATGCCTGCATTATAGAGCACCGTCAGGAAACCTGGTTCACCGCCTCCCGTCGGGATGACCGCAAAATGTCCGGGGATGTTCGCCAGGATACATCCGACCCCCATCGGGAAGAGAAGCATAGGCTCATAGTCCTTCTTCACTCCCAGCCAGATGAGGAGCCCGCCGATGAGGAACATGATCCATACCGTCGGATCCTGCATCCCCATGACGCCCGTAAATAGTTCCTCAAGAACTGATTCCCAATTTGCCATACCAATAAGACCTCCTTGAATAAAAAGAAATAACCGGCACTACTTTCCTTAAACCTAAAAAAAGACCCGACATTTTTCGATGCCAGGTCCTATTTTCAGGATGATTTCCTACCCCTGTGCCATACGCAGGAAACCGTATTATGGAATTAAATGTTGTATCCAAGCGCCGGAAGAATCATGAATACAAGAATTGCCCAGATAACGCCGGCTCCGATGAAAATGCCAGCTGTGATGGCAACGCCTTCCTTGGAATGCGGTACGCCCAGCAGACTGAAATTTCCCAAAGGTCCGCGGCGAACCATGAATCCGTTAGAGCTTCTTGGCTTGAACCATTTAAGTTTTCTTTCCTGTCCGATGCTGTAAGCTACGATGACGGCTACGACAGAAGCCACCACCCAGTAAAGTATGAACCGGGCCGCGCTGAAATCATGCACGTCCGACAGATCGATCATTTGCATCTTGTTAGTACTCCTTCTACGTGTATATCATACCAGTACTTCTATTATAATGCAACGGACCCGATTTGGCAAAGGAATACCGTCCCTTGCGCCCCTTTTTATAGAAAACCCTCCGTTATTCTCCATCCGAAGCATTCTTTCGGAAATCTATCATGTTTGCCATGTCCCTGTCAAGAGACATACAAAGTATTTAAGAATTATTCATACAATGCATTCCCATCTGGCAGCAGATGAACTTTTGACAGGAACTACTTCTTCTAGGAAATCGTCTGTCCTTTGCTCTATTTGATAAATGAACCTTTTCACTATCAAAGAATGAATATTTACCGGCTGCTTTTTACTATTTTGTATTCCTGCAACAGAAGAGATTTTGCTGTACTTTTTGTACCTGAAAAAGGCTCCACCAATACCTTCCCGGGCAAAGGATGGAACAACTACATATGCATTTTCACGGCAGCATTCCACGCGAAGCACTCGTCTCAGAGAAAAGACAGGTGCCGGTCAGGGGATAATCCCGCAAATGAATGATGACAGGTGAAAAAATTGGTTCTTCACGCTTTTTTGTGGGATAAAAATAATAACATATAAAATTGGCATTGAAAAAGAGCATTATCTACTCCAAAATGTAAGTTGCCTAAAACTAC
>ERZ773227.303-NODE-303-length-49753-cov-8.708902_pt1 | contig 49753 bp, 45 predicted proteins | sample MGYA00580525_ERZ773227 | MGnify/ENA primary metagenome ERZ773227 (study PRJEB29015, sample SAMEA2737782) | human gut metagenome | biome: human gut; feature: human-associated habitat; material: faeces | place: China | collected 2012 ... | reverse complement strand
CAGTAATGGTAGTTGCTAAGCGTAGACAGCGAGAAAATAGAGAGTGTGATTGAGCCTCGAAATTTGACATTTAGAAGGCTGACGTTCTAATTCCGACGGAAAGCAATACAAATCAATTCGCATTGGTGAGAAATGGTTTGCTTCTACGGGGTCAAAGAGCACTTTATGTTTTACATTGTGATTATTCAGTCAACTGGGGAGAGCCTATTGTTTCTTGCCATTGCAAGTATGGCAAACAACTGCAAAATAGGAGAATGTCAAAAGAACAGTAGGCAGTCGGATAGCTTCATAGTACTGAAAAAGTTGTGTAATGCCAACGGAGGAAAGGGAGCTACATAATAATGGTCTTTCTGAGGACACATCAACCGTACTCAGGGACGGAGGTATTGATGGAAACGAAATTAGAAAGAATAGCAGAAATATCGGCAAATTCGCCGAGACCAGAGTTCACATCGTTGTATCATCTAATCAATAAAGAAATGCTTTTGCAATGTCACAAAGAATTAGACGGAAACAAAGCAGTCGGTGTTGATGAGATTACTAAGAAAGAGTACGAGAGAAATCTGGAGCAAAACATAGATGACTTGGTAGAAAGACTGAAAAGAAAATCATACAAACCACAGCCATCAATTAGGGTATATATCCCTAAAAGCAATGGAAAACTTCGACCATTAGGAATTGCGTGCTATGAGGACAAAATAGTCCAATTAGCATTAAAGAAGATATTGGAAGCTATCTATGAACCGAGATTTCTGAACTGCATGTACGGATTCAGACCAAACCGAGGATGTCATAACGCAATAAAAGAACTGTATAAGAGATTAAACAACACGAAAATCTGCTATATTGTGGATGCTGACATCAAAGGATTCTTCGACCATATGAAACATGAATGGCAAGATTGTAATGTTCTGCCATCTCATGATAAGTTGTGTTTAAGGCAGTGTTGTACCAGTCACTCTTTTTATGATTCACTGCGGTTGTACAGTTATCAGAAACGAGCATAGGTGTGACACCTCCAAAGAAATCAAACATCTGGACATGAGCTTTGATCCAGTTGTCGATTTTCTCATTCATATATGCTTTTACAAAAGCATACTGACTGTAAGTTAATACACCTACAAATATCCATGCATCTGTGATTTCTCCGGTGTCCGGATCAATGATGTGGGCAGGGTCACCGGCCCAGTCAACTTCAATCTGTTCACCTGGTTTTCTGGGGATACGCATGGTAGCCCTGCGTTTTTCTTCATCCTTCTGGATGTAGTAGCAGAACTGAGAATACATTAGAGGCTCTTCGCTGCTCATGCGGCACTCCTCACAGTATTCTACCCAGAGAAGCTTTTTGTTTACACCATTTCGCAGAAGTTCTTTGCGAATGTAGTCAAAGTTTGGCATGCGTTTATTCGTTGCCGACTTATCCTTAGGAAACATCAGCTCCTCTAGTGCACTGTCGGTCATGTCGAAATCCAGCGGCCATGAAAGCTTGATTTCCGCTGCCTTTTTCAAAACCTTAGCGACTGTGTTTCTGGATACACCGCAACTCTGTGCGATGTTCCTCTCACTGAATCCTAAGCTTTTCAAGCGTAGGATTTCACGATACTTGGTCATAACTTATGACCTCCTTTATCTGTATTCACACCAAAGGTGTGTATTTACAGTATAAAGGAAATATATGTAATAGAGCCAAATAAGGTGGCTCTGAATTACCGGAATATATGGCTCTCATTCTCCGGAATGGTGGCTCTCAAAGTCCGGACAGGTGGCTCAGAGAGCCCCGGAATAATCAGTCTACATTATAAACGGTATAAACCGGTGTACAGGTCTCCGTATCCTCGTGAAAAATATACTGTGCGGGATTAATCTGGTCATAGCAAATCAGTTCTTCGGTCTGCCAAATATACCCCATTCTGTAATCCTCTCTGGAATTAAGTACCTTTGCGAGTATATACAGAAAATTAATATAAAACTTCGTACCAGAATCTTCCGAAAACTTTTTCAGTGCTGTCACATTAATTCTTGCCGTCATAGAAGTGGAACATTTACAATCTTCTGAAAAATGCCGGAACACTCCACTCCTGTAATAAGTCTGCTTATCTATTATTTTATAATTCATGTTTTTATCCGATATAGTCATTTTATCCTCCAAATATTTCCAAATGTTTTATTATGATTTATAAACTATACCGGTCAATGCAATGCAAAGCCTCATGTCAATCATCACCGTCCTCTCGTTGCCATCATCAAGTCAACTATAATCAAAAACATATTATATCCCTTACACTTTCATACCTTCCAGTGCTACAAATGGGAAGCTGTCTAATTCAATTCAAACATCGCCTTTTCATAATCTTTTACATAATAACTGATATTTTTGCGCCCCCGCTGAATAATTGTATGCCCTTCTGCTTCTAATTTTTCTTTCTGCGCTTCTATACCACCAGGATATTTTGCGTTTAACTCTCCATTTGCTTTCAGCGTTCTCCAATAAGGCGTTTCATCCTCAGAGCGCTGATAGCTTGCCCAAGCTGCAATGGATACAAAAATTCCCGCCGTAATAGGCTCTGTAAAATCTGCGCCGTTTTGTTCTGCGAAGTAACCACGAATTTTCCCAACAGTAATTACTTTTCCATAGGGAACACACTTCATAATTCTGTCATAGTCGATTGGCGGTGCAAAGTACATTCTGTCCCCACCATATTTTTCTATGCTCTTTTCATCCGTAATCGTCTGAAACTTAGGCATGTCCTTACTGTCATGCAACATAGCGTTGAAATCTTTTTTATCTTCATTTGCCATAATAGCCACCTCCTGCTTTAAGCATAGCCTGTTTTTATAAGCCATGCAATGAGGCTGTTTGAATTTTTTTGCTTTCACAAATAATGAGTTGTTAAACTCTTTCTATGCTCCATCTTCTTGCCCTTCGGACAAGAAGCATCCCTCGCTCCAAAGAGCTCGGTCAATTTCGATTTGTCAATTTCATTAAATATGAATTTTATCTTTCTCCAGTGGATACAGATATGTAATCGGATTTTGTGCTGATTGATTAAGTTTCAATCCAGCTATCGACTTTCCTAAATAGAATTCTTCATTCTCATCCAACGGAAGTCCCTGCTCATATCTTTCATCCACAAAAAATAATCTATTTTCAGTTTTCGGTGTAAGAACAATATCCTGTCTTGGAAGTCTGTCCTTTGCCTCTTTACATACAAGCCACTCTGATGGCTTATATACGGCAACAATCAAAGAATTGTAAACACCGAATACATACTCAATTGTCCTAACCTTTTCTTTCGAGGCTCGCCAAACTCCACGAACAGCATCATACAGAACCTTTTCATCCATACCCCTTTGATAGAGTCTGTTTATCTTGATGACAAGAATTCTATGTTTGATGTCTTTTTCTTCAAGTTCAACTGCACCATTTATTCTTTCAAAGTCATCTACCGACAATGCCTCAGCTGAATGATGCCCAGCTACGATGTTCGTAAGCTTTGCATCACTTATATAATTAAAAGCGTTGATCAGTGATGCCTCTGCAGCAAATGCCTCTTCTTCAGTTAAGTTTGAATTGATGATTATTTTCTCAACTTCAAGTCCGGCATTCTTGATTTCTGATATAGTCCTTAGCTTTAACTTCTCACTATCAGGACTGCCCAGACTTTCTTTTTCATGTTCAAGAACTCTGTTTTTTGTACCTTTTCCAATATAAAAGATTTGTTTATTGCGTGGATCTACGAGTCCGTACACATAATAATCTCCAAGTGAAAGAAGGCTCTTCTCTGAAAATCTATCCATAGCATTTCTCCTAGAGTGTGTCTTAAAAATCATTCCTGCAATCTGCACGCCCCACTTTGTGGTATATTTTACCTTCATTCGGTTGACATAGCCCGCTACGCCGCGCTCATTCAGACAAAATCTCCCATAAATTGTGACATATATCTTGCAGAAAGCATTTTTCAGACACACTCTAGTGAGCAGTCTTTATTCCTTTGTTTGTATCCAAATCAAAACCGACCTGCCAAAATCCCATATCAAGCATTTTCATCTGTGGATATGGCATACCTTCTACTTCCATTTTTTCTCTAACAGGTTCCAACCTTTTAGAATTCCTTTCATAAAACTCAACAAGCTGCATAATCGAATTAAGATTATAATTTCCTGTTGCAACTTTCTGATTTTTTATGCCAGCAATAAAATATCTATCATATGCTGGAACGCAGCCTAACGTCCCCATAAGTATTTTTGTTATAAGCGTATATGATAGCTGATTCTTAATTTCTTGCTCTTTAACTTCGTGTCTGATTTTATCGTAGTATTTCTCTAAAAACGAATTGATATCCTGTAGCAACTTTTGATTGCTTTCTTCTTTAAAAGCTGCACATTCTATTCCAGCTAAAGCATCATATTTTTTGTTCAACAATTCCTTTACTACAGGAACATGTACTCTATAGTCTTTCTGTAAAAGAAACGATGACCCTCTATACATCCCCCAACTTGCTAAATAGAAAGCTAGTTGTAAACTCAGATAATCATAATCGACTTCTTTGGATTCTCTTGCTTTTATGAAATGTGAATAGCAGTGTTCCCATGAACGATATCGACCATTCTCATCAGCTTTCAAATCATTATAAAATTCCATTGATGATTTAATAATCAAATCCACAGTATCCATGCTACTCACCGCCTATTCGTTACTCGTTTTTATCTGTTCTCCATTTGGAAAGACAAATGACTGTTCAAAAGTAACCTCCATCACATCAGCTATCTGTTTCAACTCCTCAAGAGTAACTGTATCTCGTTTCAGTTTCTTACCAAAGTTCTGTGGAGTCTGACCTATGCGCCTTGCAAGTTCTGAAAGACTTATATTCTTTTTATTACATAATTCTTTAATCATATCGGATGTCTTCATCGTTATCCTCCATGTCTAAAACGACCTCACTTACCACATTATAAACCATTTGGTTGATAAATTCAATCCAGACACGGTTCCACTCTATAAATTTTCTATGAACGAAAAAACACCCTACATTGCTGCAAGGTGTTGATGTAATAGTTCCTATTCAATTATCTTTTGAGTTCAACAGTCATGCCGGATTTGAATTCGAAGATTAATTTATCATCATAAACTGTGATTTTTTCAATAAGCCTTCTGACCAATTGCTCATCATATTCTGTGATTCTGCTTGTTTGCGTTTGAAGAAAATGTCGCATTTCATTAATTCGTTTTCTGAGCATTTCCTGTTCAGCATCCTTTGTTACAACTGCTGCTTTCTTTTCCCTCAAGGCATCTATTTCCTTTGCTATAACATCATACTCGGCATTTTTATTTACGCACATCACAAGCTTTTCCTGCAATTCCGCCATTCTTTGGTCTATATACTCAAGTGTTGCCGTAGAATCACCATTCAGCACATCTTCGATATTATGCTGTAATTGCATCAAAAATTCTTCTCTTCCTCCAAGAGTCTTATTGATGGCTCTCATGACTGCTTTTTGAATTTCAGATTCACTGATTGCCTCGGCATCACAGCCTTCTTTCGGACCCTTCTCAATTCGGCTGGCACATCTCCATTTGTTATAAAATGCACCCCCCGGCTTTCCACGCAACTCTTCTGAAAAGATCCCCACATTTATTACATTATATGATGCTCGATAATGCATATTTGCAAGTATAAAAATCTGCTTATTCGCAACTTCCAAAACGCAGAAAATCAGAGAACTTGGATTTACATCCAAATCCTCGGAAAAACCTTATATTTCAAGCATTTTCACACATTTACTTGTGTACTTTAGTCAACAGAACTACGCTCTCGATGTGGCTCGATACGTGCTGATTGATGTCGCCATATTGGAACATATCTGTGTATTTTGAGCCAAATATCGCTTGTTTGCGGAAACATATCTATCGGCATAATCTGCCCTTATCCAATCCGCTCACTGAACCCTTATCGTTAGTGGAAACATATCAAGTTTTCCTTGTTGCTACTATATATAACAGCACAGGGAGGACTATCGTCTCCACCTCTGATGGGTCATTTAGGGAATTGGTCATAGTAGAACTGTTTCCGCTTTAATTGCCATTGTCTCGACCTTATAATTACACGTTATAGCTGATGTAATCTGGCATCTTTCCATCTTCTTGATACTGTAAAAACAAATGGAATAATATATGACACACCATTACATCAATTCCATCGTGTGTGCGATGCCAGCAGTTACTGCAATTTTCAATAATTATACGTCCATCACTAATCATCTGAGGGTAATCGACTCTTACAGGAATACGCTTAGTAATTAGCTTTTTTCTACCACTGGGCATCCTCTTTAATTTCTCATGTATTTCAGGTTCTGCAAAACAACTACGAGAAATGGTTATCAACCCATCATATAAGTGTTTTTCATTTCTAAACTCTGGCTCATTCAAATTATAGCCACCATATTGATATATGACGGTTTCATTATCCTGTGCAACTAAATCTGCATGTGCACCAAATCCACGACTCATGCTAACACCTCGCTTCTATTCCAAAGTGTGATTCAACAATTTTATTTAGCTGATTTGCAATTTCAGAGAAATCACAATCCAAATTCAAAGTCTTAACGCTAATTGTATTGCCGCTCATTTAGTATCACGGTCAGCCTCAATATCGACAGTGTCTCTTAACAAGCGAACTGCATCTTTAATGCCATCTTGTATAATATTTCTTGTCTCACTTCCGGGCAAGTCTGATTGCCATGAGTAAAAAATTGTGATTTGCGAATCACTCACTATTATCAACACCTTTCCAGAAAATCTAATCCACTGCCTGCTATATTGTCAACAGTCGAGTTGCCGGATTAGACAACATCTAAATCACTCAAATTGAGTTTGCACCCTAGATAACATCTATTCTAGTACCACAACCTTTGACATCTAATCCACTGCTAAACCCTTTGACTGATTTTACAGTAGATATGTTTTCATATAAGAAATACGGACTTTCATGAGCTATTGCTAAATCTCAAAAAAGCCCGTAAATACGCTACTTTTCGCTATTTATTTCTCTCTTCTTGACATCAATACTACCGTCTCGACATGAGCAGCAAATTAAAACCTATCCCCACAAAATCGCGGAAATATGGACAATATTTATGCAGTACTAATACTGCTCGTGCATCCCTTTTCCCACAAAATATGACTTCACCAATTTTACACCACCCTGATGCAAAATTTATTCTTCTTTCATATCACCGCTATTCTCTTTCCCCGTCTTGCCAGCTTCCAACGCTTGATATTCCTGATTTAATTCTCTCAATAATTCTTCCTCGCTTGGTAAATACAATTTGTATTTTGAAGCAAAGATTTGTGTTTCATTTTCAGGCAAGGTATACTTAACCACAGATTCACTTTTATCTGCACATAATACAATGCCAATTGGTGAATTATCTCCTTCATTCATAAGTTCCCGTTCATAATAATGAACATACATCTGCATCTGTCCTAAATCTTGATGTGTTAAGTCTCCAACCTTTAAATCAATCAAGACAAAACATTTTAAGATATAGTTATAAAATACGAGGTCAATTCTAAAATGACGTCCATCAAACGTTATTCTTTTCTGTCTTGCAACAAATGAAAAGCCTCTGCCAAGTTCCAAAAGGAATTTCTGCAAATGTGTAATTAACGCTTGCTCTAAATCACTTTCATAAAAATCATCATTAGGTGTCAGCCCAAGAAATTCCAGCACATACGGGTCACGGATAATATCTTCTGGTTTCTTCGCTGGCTCTAATGTCTGTATTTCCTCTGCAACCTGCTCTTTATTTTTACTGGATAATAACCTTTCATAAAAGAAAGAATTTATCTGACGCTCAAGTTGTCTGGTACTCCATTGAGATTTTACAGCTTCCTGCATATAAAATTCTCGTGCATTTTCATTCTCCACACGCATCAGAAGTCGATAATGTGTCCAACTCAATTCGCTACGCAGTGCGTAGCCATTTGGAAACGTTAAATAAAACTGCCGCATATTTTTTAAGTTAGCAACAGTAAATCCTTTCCCAAAATCTTGAGTCATTTGCTTTGATAATTCTTTCAATAAACCTGTTCCATACTCTGCCTTTTCATTACCGCCTTGTTCTTCTATGATAGATTTTCCAATATTCCAGTAGGCTTCAACCATTGCAAAATTGGCGGTTTGATAAACTTTGTTTCTCGCTGAAAGTAAAATTTCTTTGATTTCATTGTAAAAAGATGTATTCATCTTGTTAAAATCATCCTTTCATTTACAAATTATTTATTAACCCTTCTTTTTGAATTAGCAAGGAATGTATTCTGCGAAAATGGACCCTTATATGCTTCTTCATCTAAAAAACCGAGAATAACTTTTATCTGTTCTTTATCATTTGGAATAACAACTTTTTTGTTCTCAACCGCAATCGTTATCCCGGCATCTTTAGCCAATTTTTTGATTTCTGATGCTTTATAATTTACAAGCACACCGGAATCATTAATCATTGCTATTTTCCGCCTTATCCAAGTATTAGCCGTATTTTTAAATGCCTCTGTATCTTCAAAAGATAATTTATCACTTGTTGTAAATGATTGAACTTCTTGATCCGTTGCAGATCTATAATATTCGCTCAAATCAAAAATCTGCCTCGCAAAATAGAAAGAGGAAAATTGCAATTCTCCTTCTGTATAATAGCAATCTGCCGTATCAGAAATACTTATGCCAAAATTCTTTTCTCTTCTAAATGTATCTCTGGTGAAAAATAAATTTACCCAATTTGTAGTGATATATTGTTCTTTGCGAAAACGCTGAAAGGCAACTTGGAATCTTTCAGCATCCTCTGTTTCTGTTCTCTTTCCAACAAATATTGCTTTAATTTCATAAAACTCATCATTTTCTTTTTTATATGCAGGCACACCTAACGGATCTCTTATTGCATCTTTAATTGCATCTGAAAGCTGGAAATTTTCAATAGCTAAAAATTCGTCATTATGTGGTTTATAACTACCATCAAATGAAATTTTAGTTTTCTCAGAAAGCAAATCATCTACTGCACTATCAAACGATAAGCAAATTTCTTTTTGCGTGTCCGCATCAACTTCAAGTCTATACAATTCATCCACATGACTTCCGTTAGCAATAATTATTATTGAACAATTCTCAAACACTCTATATCTATCTCCTCTCTGCATCTAAAAACAAAAAATCAAAAATCCTATTAATCGTTTTCACATCTTTCGCCTTTCTAAGCTTCCTCCGACTTATTAAAACACATCCTGATATCCCGTGTTCACCGCTTATTTGATAAAAATGATATCCTCGTAAAAATAGTATTGGATTGGGAATTGCTGTATTAACACATGGTGCTGCCATAATTAGCACTCCAGCTACAATAACGCATATTATCAAATTGAAATCCTTAATTACCAAACTTGCAAACGGAAACATATATGTGATTATATACATGATAACCCAACTATCATAAGGAGCTATATCATTTGTTCTTATTATTATGGGTGCGAGATGTCTTTTCCCATACGAAAAGGATATCATAAACAATATAACAAGAGCAACTCCTATACACATAACAATACATGGAATATCCATTGTCTTTTTTTGCCAATACCAAAGCAACGCAAAGATAAAACATAGAGGTGCCATAGCGGACAGATTATATATTAGTCGTTGTAATATGTTTCCCATATATTTAACCCACTCTTTCTGATAATTTGCTATATTGACTATATTACCTCAAAGTGTTTCAAAGCATCCTTTATCGCTTCAACCTTCTCTTGTGTTGGGTGTTTCCTCGGTTGTTTCAATTCCTCTACCGCATTAGGAGCATCATACATTGGCAAACCTAAATCTCGTTTTACTTCTGCGATATATGCGGTATGTACCTTGAAGCCGTGTTTTGCTTCTATATACTCCTTAATCATCTTGTAGGTTACTCGCTCTTTTGGCTTATAACTTTCTGCTCTCTTTTCAATATTATCAAGAGGAATTTTGCCCTCACCCTCGCCAAACTCTACTTTTACATTGATTACGCTGTCAGGTTTTTTGTGGGAAAGAAGTACAACCGTCTCGACATGCACCGTCTCCGGGAACTGATCCACTCCCCGCACTTTCCTGATCTCATACCCATTTTCACACAGATACTTCAGATCCCTTGCCAGGGTCGCAGAGTCACAGCTTACATACACAACTTTTTCCGGCTCCATCTTCACGATCGTCTCAAGCAGCGTCTCATCACAGCCTTTTCTCGGAGGATCTACTACGATCACATCCGCACGTGCCTTCTCGCCACCATGAGTTTTAGCATATTCTTCATAATAGTCCGGCAGAACTTCTTCTGCCTTTCCAACATAGAACGCTGCATTATTGATCTCATTGATCTTCGCATTATTCTTTGCATCTTCGATTGCCTGCGGCACGATCTCAACTCCATAGACCTGCTTTGCCTTCTGTGCAAGGAAGAGAGAAATTGTTCCGATACCGCAATACAGATCCCATACAGTTTCCGTCCCTTTCAGATCTGCATATTCCAGTGCAAGTCCGTACAGTTTTTCAGTCTGCACCGGATTCACCTGATAAAAGGACAAAGGAGAAATCTGATACTTTACATTTCCAATATAATCTGTGATAAATCCCTGTCCCCACAGTACTTCATAAGAATTTCCCATGATGACGTTATCCCTGCGTGTATTCGGACTGAGCGTAATACTTGTCATTCCTTCAAGCTGAGTCAGTTTTTTAATCAGCCGGTCCGCTTTCGGTAATTTCGTTCCGTTGATCACAAGACAGACCATGATCTCTTTTGTTGTAAATCCATAGCGGATCAGTACATGGCGGATCAGGCCTTTGCCTGACTTTTCATCATACGCTGCAACACAATTTTCTTTCATATACTGCAAAATAATTTCGAGAATCTCCCGATTCTGCTCAACTCCCAGGATACATTCTGTATTGGCAATGATATCATGGGTTCTTCCGGCATAAAATCCAGTAACAGGATTCCCCTCTTTATCTGTACCAAAGGGGAATTGTGCCTTATTTCTGTAGCGGAATGGTTCATCCATTCCTTCCACCGGTTCCATTACTGCATCGATCTTTCCCCTGTCAAAACCACCGATCCGTTCCAGATTGCCACGAATCTTCTGTTCTTTGAAAGCAAGCTGACGCTCATAAGACATTTCCTGGATCTGACAGCCACCGCACTTTCTTGCAAATGCACACTTCGGTTCTACACGATCTGCCGACGGATGGATAATCTCCATCATCCGGGCATAGCCATAATTTTTCTTTGCTTTCATCACTTTCGCTTCTACTACATCCCCGATGATCGCATCTTTAATAAATAGGGTATATCCATCCACGCGGCCGATTCCTTCACCGCCCACACCAATATCCGTTATTTCTACTGTTACAACGTCATTTTTATTCAGCATTTTATTTCTGTTCCTATTTCTATTCTTGTTGAAAGCCGATTCTTAAATTGATGTTGGGGTCAAAAGCCCCCAACAATGATGCCAACGGATTGTTTCGTGCTACGCACTCCCACAATCCTACCCGCTATTCGCATATCATGGTGCTTACGCCCCACTTTTATGCTCATATCGGGGCGGGTCTCAAGGTCATTCTACCACCAGTGTGCAAGCACACGTGGTTTCAGACCTTTTGACCCTGACATCTTAAATTATGAAAAATACGCTTTGCAAATATCTTAAATATCTGAGGTTTTCCTTATATTTGACTCAAATAAACGGTTGAATCCCAGCCAGTCTGTTCCCTTTTTATTCTTAAAAAGCTCAGTCAGTGTCTGAAGCTTCGCATCTGCACTGTCTGCCAGGTTCAGAGCCATTGCCTCTGCCAGTGCCGGTTTCTTTGGTGAACCATATTCCAGCTCGCCATGATGTGCCACGATACAGTGCTTCAGTTCATTTCCTATCTTTTCTGGGAAATCAGGAATCGAGCGGATCGCATCATCGATCATTTCCACACCGATCACAATATGACCGATCAACTGTCCTTCATCTGTATAATCATTATCCGGAAATGCAGACAGCTCTTTTACTTTTCCAATGTCATGGAAAATTGCTGAAGTCAGCAGAAGATCCCGGTTCAGGATGCTGTAATTTGAAGCAAAATATTCACATAAATGAACCACGCCAAGTGTATGCTCAAGCAGACCTCCGGCAAATCCGTGATGAACCGTCTTCGCAGCAGAATGACCTTTGAATTTTGCAATAAATGCTTCATCTTTCACGAAGTAAAATTCCAGTGCCGCTCTCAGATATGGATTGGAAATCTGACGGATATATGCCACCAGTTCCTCGTACATACTGTCCACACTTTTCTCTGTTGTCGGCATATAATCAGCCGGATTATATTCTCCTTCCTGAGCCACCCGGATCTGACGGATGTTCATCTGAAGATTCCCGTTATAATTAATGATATCTCCAAATACTTCGATAAAATCTTTCTCATCATAATCCGCAATTCCCTGTGAATTAGGATCCCATACCTTTCCGTCTAACGTTCCAGTCTTATCCTGAAGGATCAGATTGTCATAAGGCTTTCCATTTCTTGTCTCTGCAGAACGCTTTCCCTTACAAAGGTATACATTCCTGATTGTCTCGCCTTCACATAATCCACTAATATATCTCATTTCTATCCTCTTTCTATTATTTTGATGTCGGGGTCAAAAGCCCCCGACTTTGATGCCTACGGATTGCTCCGTGCTACGCACTCCCACAATCCTACCCAATATTCGCATATCGTGGGATTATCATCCCACTTGCACTATTTTTTATCGCCAACATTCACAGTGAAATCAAGATCCACATATCCGTCAGCACCTTTTCTTTTTCCTTTAACCCGGATCACTGCATCGCTCTTTTCTTCCAGCACAGCCTTCTCATAGCTGCTCATACTGGAAACTGACTCACCGGAAATCTGCCAGATAATATCCCCGCTCTGGATTCCTGCTGCCATTGCCGGAGAATCAGGATCTACTTCAATGACATACAATCCTGACGGCATGCCTTCATTCTGCTGAAGTTCTCCCGTCACAGTCGTTCCGTAAATTCCGATATAAGGCACACTTCCCCCATTCGCCATCAACTGGATCCTGGATTTCAGATCAGAGATTGCATATGCATTCACCGTATGGTCTCCCTTATCTTCCCAGATATCATCCGAAATCATTCCGATTACTTCTCCGTCCATATTGAAAAGGATTCCTGTCGCACCATCTGAACCGGAAATATCTGTTCCGATCACTCCGCATTCGCCATCCCGGAATTTTTGCTGATATTCGGTGGAACTGATAATCCCATAACTGACTCCGTCCTCATATCCTAAGGTATTTCCAAGTGCAATCACTCCGTCCCCCTGAGCTGCAAGATTGGAATTGCCAAGTTCTGCGACATGGATCGCATTCCAGGTTGCATCTGACAGCTCGTTCTTTGCCACACTGAATACTGCAAATCCACTGTTCTTATCTCTGCTTTTGACCGATGCCTTATAACTTGTACCGTCTACAAATTCCACCTGCCATTCTTCCGCATCTTTGCAGACTGACTCGCTGGCAAAGATCAGAAGCTCCTGTCCGTTATCCGCAGTGATCACTCCTGATACAGACGAGGTGATCCCCGTTGCCTCCGCATCCCAGTCTTCTTCCTCCGATGCCGCACTGACAGATACAACTCCCTTTTTTGCTTCCTTTACAGCCTGATACATACTCTTAAGGATCTCTTCATAATTTTCTTTGCTCAATGTCTGATCCACCGGATCATTCTGATTTCCTGCTGCCGCATCTTCCTGCCCTGAAGGAGTATCATCTTCCGGGATCGTCACTGTCTCCGGTTTGCCTTTCAGCCACCTCTGTGCCGCCGGCTTCACCGCAAAAAATCCCAGGCTCGCAACTCCTCCGAAAATCAGCCCGTACAGAGCGATCCTGACAAACTGCTGGATCAGCATCTTCCGGCTGATCTTTTTGGGCTTTATCGTCTCCTGCAGGAATGAATAAGATTCCTCTTCTTCCTGAGGCTTCTCCTGCTCTTTTTCATCTAACATAGGCACTGTCTCCCATACGAAAAAAGTCTTTCGTTTTCTAGTATAACTGATTTATTCTCATTGTTCAATATCGGATAAAAGCCTTTTCTTTACGCAAAGAATGGGGTACAATAGGACAGAGTTAATCCTAAAAAATATCAAGGTGGAATTATGAACCAGAAGACTTTATTTAAATTAGAATATGATAAGATCATTGCCCTGTTGGAGAAGGAGGCAACTTCTTTCCGCGGAGGGCAGCTCTGCCGCCGGTTAAAGCCGATGACAGATATCAATAAAATTAATACATTTCAGGAACAGACTGCGGCAGCGTTCACCAGGATTGTACAAAAGGGACGCATTTCTTTCGGTGATGCTGCTCCGGTCGAAGAGTCCATGAAACGGCTGGAAGTCGGTGGTGCTTTAAGTATTTCCGAGCTGCTCCGCATCAGCCGTCTTCTCGGAAATGCTGCCCGGGTAAAGGCTTATGGCAGACATGATACACAGGAAGAATCCTGTGACTGTCTGGATGCTTTTTTTGAACAGCTTGAACCGCTTACCCCTCTGGCAAATGAGATTGAGCGGTGTATCCCCGGGGAAGATGAAGTCAGTGATGATGCAAGCTCCACATTAAAGCATATCCGACGCAGTATTAATGGGATCAATGAGCGGGTACATGCAACTCTGACCAGTCTTGTAAATGGTTCTCTGCGGACTTATTTACAGGATCCGATCATCACCATGCGGGGTGACCGCTACTGCATCCCGGTCAAGGCTGAATACCGTGGACAGGTTCAGGGACTGATCCATGACCAGTCTTCTACCGGTTCTACGCTTTTTATTGAACCTATGGCTGTCGTGAAACTGAATAATGACCTGAAGGAACTTTATGCCAGAGAACAGGAAGAAATCCAGATCATTCTTGCCGGTCTGAGTGAAGAATCCGCCCAGTATATTGAAGAAATCCGGGCGGATTACCGTGCTTTGACCGATCTCGACTTTATTTTTGCAAGAGGTGCATTGGCTCTGTCCATGAAAGCCAGCCGTCCGGTTTTTAACGAAGAAAATAAAATCCATATCCGTGAGGGACGTCACCCGCTGCTGGATCCTAAGACGGTCGTTCCGATTACGGTCACTCTCGGAGAAGAGTTTGATCTGCTGATCGTGACCGGTCCAAATACCGGTGGTAAGACCGTTTCCCTGAAGACAGTCGGACTTTTCTGTCTCATGGGGCAGGCAGGGCTGCATATCCCTGCCGGTGACCGCTCGCAGCTTGCAGTTTTTCATCAGATCTATGCGGATATCGGAGACGAACAGAGTATTGAGCAGAGTCTGAGTACTTTTTCTTCCCATATGACGAACATTGTATCGTTTCTTAAGAAAGTAGATTCACACTCTCTGGTCTTATTTGATGAGTTATGTGCAGGAACAGACCCGACAGAGGGAGCGGCACTGGCGATCGCCATTCTTTCCCATCTCCATTCACAGGGGATCTGCACCATGGCGACGACTCATTACAGTGAGCTGAAAGTCTATGCACTTTCCACTCCGGGAGTAGAGAATGCATGCTGTGAATTTGATGTCCAGAGTTTACGCCCGACTTACCGGCTTCTGATCGGTATCCCCGGCAAAAGTAATGCCTTTGCTATTTCCGGGAAACTCGGACTCCCCGATTATATTATTGATGACGCAAGAGAGCGTCTGACAGAACAGGATATTTCCTTCGAGGATCTCCTCACCGATCTGGAGACAAGTAAGCGTACGATTGAAAAAGAGCGAGAAGAGATTTCTGCTCTCCGCAAAGAAGCTGAAGAATTAAAATTGCAGGCAAAAGAGCGGCAGGAAAAGCTGGACGAACAGCGTGACCGGATCCTGCGTGAGGCAAATGAAAAGGCAAATGTCATCCTCCGGGATGCAAAAGAAGTCGCAGACGAGACGATCCGCAAATTCCATAAGTTCGGCAAGGAAAATATTTCTGCGGCAGAGATGGAAAAAGAACGGGAGCGGATCCGTAAGAAAGTCAACGATACCGCCGCTGCTTCTTCACTGCAGTCAAAAAAACCGAAAAAAGAACATAAGCCTTCCGACTTTAAACTGGGAGAATCTGTCAAGGTTCTGAGCATGAACCTGACCGGAACTGTCAGCTCCCTGCCGGATGCCCGTGGAAATCTGACAGTTCAGATGGGAATCCTTCGTTCCCAGGTCAATATTTCAGACCTTGAGATCATTGAAGAACCATCTTCATATGGTGCAAAGAAAATGAACCGCACTTCCAAAGGGAAGATCAAAATGGGAAAATCTCTCTCTGTCCGCCCGGAGATCAATCTGCTTGGACGAACTGTAGATGAAGCGGTTGCAGAACTGGACAAATACCTCGATGATGCACTGCTCGCCCATTTATACACGGTCCGTGTTGTCCACGGAAAAGGAACCGGGGCATTGCGTAAAGGAATCCATGAATATCTGCGTCGGCAGAAGCACGTAAAATCTTATCACCTCGCTGAATTTGGAGAGGGCGATGCAGGTGTTACGATCGTAGAACTCGGATAATAAGCCTGATAAATAAAAAGGAGGATCTTTCATGATAGGGAAACAAAAAATTCTCATCGTTGATGATGATGAAAATATTGCAGAGCTGATCTCGCTCTATCTGACAAAAGAATGCTTTGATACAAAAATGGTTTACAACGGCGAAGATGCACTGGCTGCTTTTGATACTTATCAGCCGAATCTTATTTTGCTTGACCTGATGCTTCCCGGCATCGACGGATATCAGGTCTGTCGTGAGATCCGTGCTAAATCCGTAACCCCGATCATTATGCTCTCTGCCAAAAGTGAGGTATTTGACAAGGTACTTGGCCTGGAGCTTGGTGCGGATGATTATATTATGAAGCCTTTTGACGCAAAAGAAATGGTTGCCCGTGTGCGTGCCGTACTCCGCCGCTATCAGGTCGGCAGACAGGCTGAACCCGCCCGGGAAAAGACCAAATGCGTTGAATATGAAGGACTGACGATCAATCTGACCAATTATTCTGTTCTCTGTGACGGGAAAAATGTAGAAATGCCTCCAAAAGAACTGGAGCTTTTATACTGCCTTGCCGCTTCACCGAATCAGGTCTTCACCCGTGAGCAGCTTCTTGACCGCATCTGGGGATATGAGTACATCGGTGATACAAGAACCGTTGACGTTCATATCAAGAGACTTCGTGAAAAGATCAAGGATCATCCTCACTGGAGTCTGAGTACCGTGTGGGGAATCGGCTACAAATTTGAAACGAAATAATTTTTACAACAGATGATATCCGGGGGAACATCATGAAAAGTATTTTGCACTTAAAATTTATCGTCCTATATATTATTTTTGGTTTTTTGTGCGTTTTTACAACCGCCACACTGACAAATGAGCTGATCATGGACAGACTGGAAGAAGATATTTCCCAGTCTCTTTACAGGGAGGCAACTCTGATCTCCAATAATTATCTGCCTTCTTATTTTTCAGAAGACTCTTCTATCTGGGCAGTCCAGTCCCAGCTCATTGCCATGCGGCTGTACTTAAATTCTTCTCTTTGGTTCGTCGCACCGGATGGAAGTCTCATTACCTCTTCCAATATCAGAGGTACGACTGCCCCCCGTACGATTGAAAATTTTGATCCGGCCGAAATCGGGAACAGCCAGTACATTACCGGAACTTACCACGATTACTTTGACGAGGATTTTATTACTGTCATGGCACCGGTCACTCAAGGATTCTCAACAAAGGGATATCTGCTGATCCATCATCCGGTTTCTGACATCCAAAAGCAGTGTTCGCTTCTGATGCGTCCGGTTTACATTACTCTGGCAGTGATCTTCGGACTGTCTTTCATTTTCCTGCTGGGATTCCACTTCTTTGTCTACCGCCCGCTGCGGCAGATCACAGAGGCCGCCAAGCAGTACGCCATGGGGAACCTGGATTATGCGATCCCGGTTCATTCTCATGATGAAATGGGATATCTTTCTGCCTCCCTGAACTTCATGTCTGTGCAGTTAAAAGACATGGATGATTATCAGAAAAAGATCGTAGCAAATGTTTCCCATGATTTCCGCTCACCGCTGACCTCCATCAAAGGTTATGTGCAGGCAATGACCGACGGAACAATCCCACCGGAATTACATGAAAAGTACCTGAATATCATCCTGTTCGAGGTGGAACGACTGACCGACCTTACTACCGACCTGCTCACTCTCAACGAATTTGATACCAAAGAGCTGCTTTTAGACAAAACCACCTTTGATATTCAGGAAGTGATCAAGAATACAGCCCTCTCTTTCGAGGGAGTCTGCACACCGAAGCACATTTCCATTCAGTTGCTGCTGCTTCCTGATGCGGTTTTTGTCTGTGCAGATAAGCGGAAAATCCAGCAGGTTCTTTACAACTTGATTGATAACGCAATCAAATTCAGCGAAAATGAATCTTCTGTTTTTGTGGAAGTATCAGGAAAAAATGATAAGATCTTTGTCTCTGTAAAAGATCAGGGAATCGGTATTCCGAAAAAAGAACTGAATAAAATCTGGGAACGTTTCTATAAATCTGATCTGTCCCGTGGAAAGGATAAGAAGGGAACCGGACTGGGGCTTGCTATTGTCAAGGAAGTGATCCAGGCTCACGATGAGCATATCAATGTCATCAGCACCGAAGGAGTCGGTACGGAATTTATCTTTTCTCTGAGCAAAGCCAGTCAGGATTAGGAGGAAAACTGATAAGAAAACCGGGATGACGATCTTTCAAGATTCTCTCATCCCGGGTATTTTTTTCTGTTGCTTTTTGCTGTAATACTTTTCCTGTCTGTAAACTGCTCTCTGGATTTTATTTGTAAACCAGCGGTTTAATATCGGCATCATCCATATTCTCTGCCGTCACCCATACATACCCCGTATTCACTTCCGCTTCATTTCCAATCTCAAGAACTGTACGGGCAGATGCGATCACTGCCGCATATCCCATTCCAAATGGATTCTGTACAACCAGTCCATCCAGTTCTCCGTCCTCCAGTGCTTTCACCTGTTCTTTTCCTGCATCAAATCCTACAATCTGAATTTCATCGGAATTGTCCAGTTCATCCAGCACCTGAATCCCCAACTGGGTAGAAGTTTCATTCAATGCAAAGATCCCTTTCAGTTCCGGATGCTTTTTCAGGTAATACGCAACCGCCTCTTCGTTACTCATTTTGTCGGCTGCCGACTTTACTTCCTCAAACTTTTCCGCTACAGTCGGTGCGGTTGCTCCGTCCTTCGTTGCTGTATCTGTTCCTCCGGCTGCCGTTCCGTCATCGCCATTTGCAGAAGTTTCTGCTGTATCTGTACCACTTCCATTTGCAGTGCCTGTCGTCTGAGCTGCATCATCCATCTTTTCTCCTGCTTCTGCTGCAGCCAGATCTTCTGCAGACATCCCAAGCTGCTCTGCCGCTGCTTTCCGCTTTAACTGATCCAGTTCATCTACATAGATCGTCTCTACTACGGATACATCAGGATGATTTGCCTTAATCTCCTCTTTTACACCGGCTTCTCTTTCTTTTCCATTCTCCGATACAGAATCATTAAGCAGAAGGGCAATTTCCCCACTGTCACCGATAGCCTCACATAATTTCTTCACACCCGTCTTTGCGGCTTCTTTATTATCTGTCCGGCAGATACACTGGATTCCCTGATAACTGTTTCCTGAATCAAACGCTACGATCGGAATCCCGTTCGCAGTCGCAAGATCAAACTGAACCTCCGAAGCACTCTCATCAATACTGGATACCGCAATCACATCGGGATATCTTGCAAGCTCTTCATCTAAAATGTTGACCATCTCATCAATATTATCATTCTCATCCGGGGCATTGTATACCACCTTGATCTTATCATCTCCGCTGTATCCAAGACTCTCATTAAGATCCTCGGCTGCCTGCTCCACACCTTTCTTTACTTCATCCCAGTAAGGTGTCCCTCCGGCTCTTCCGATCACGGAAATATAAGTTCCCGGCTCTAAATCCAGCCCCTCTACATCTGCATATGCCGAAGGTGAAATGGCATCCAGATTCGCCTGCCATGCCGGAACTTCTGTCTTATCCCCGGTATAAATACTCTCTGTTTTTTTTGAATTGCCACAGGCACTCAATATCATTGCGGAACAAAGAACCGCACTGATCATAGCCACATAACGTCTTTTCATCATATTCCTCCGCTTTACATACTTTCCTTATCCTGTTCAGGCTCTCAATCCACTATGATACACGAAACTCCGCAAAAAGGAAGTAGTTTTTTCTTAAAAAATGATGAAATCTTCTTTTAACCTGCATTTTTCATCCTCTGACCACTCGTTTTGCATTAAATTTCTGCCATTTTTCTTCTCCTTTTCTGTCGCTTTCTTGTATAAAAGCCTGATTTATGTTAAAATGTTGATGTTTATTGTATAATCTGTAACCGCTGAGTTACCAGTCCTTATATACTGCATTCAGACTGTTACATATAAAAAGAAAGGAATGAATCAAATGACAACAGCACATCTCTGCATCACGCTCGCGATCCTCGTCTATTTAGGATGTATGCTTTATGTGGGCTATCGTTGCTCCAAGAACAACAACGACTCCGCAGATTTCTATCTGGGAGGCAGAAAATTAGGTCCTCTTGTTACCGCCATGAGTGCCGAAGCTTCTGACATGAGCAGTTGGCTTCTGATGGGACTTCCGGGACTTGCTTATCTGACCGGAGTTGCCGATGCCGGCTGGACAGCCATCGGACTTGCCATCGGTACTTATCTGAACTGGAGGATCGTAGCAAAAAGAATCCGCCGCTATACTCATGTAGCAGGAAATTCTATTACCCTTCCATCCTTTTTCAGCAACCGCTACCGTGATGAGAAAAAAATTCTCCAGTCGATCGGTGCTATTTTCATCGTAATCTTTTTTATCCCGTATACCGCTTCCGGTTTTGCCGCCTGCGGAAAGCTTTTTTCCAGCCTGTTCGGGATCAATTATCAGGTTGCCATGGTCATCAGTGCATTGATCATCGTCGGCTATACAACACTTGGCGGATTCCTTGCCGCATCCACCACAGATTTTATCCAGAGCATCATTATGTCGATCGCACTGGTTATTGTATTTATCTTTGGTATTAATGTAGCCGGAGGTGTGTCTGCTGTTGTTGAGAACGCCCAGTCTCTCCCGGGATATCTTACAATGCACACGACTTACGATCCGGTTTCAGGAACAGAACAGCCTTATCCGATTATCAGTATCGTATCCATGATTGCATGGGGACTTGGATATTTCGGCATGCCACATATCCTGCTCCGCTTTATGGCCATTGAAGATGAAGAGAAATTAAAGCTGTCCAGAAGAGTTGCAACCGGATGGGTTGTCATTTCTCTTGCAGTTGCAGTGCTGATCGGTATCATCGGACTTGCCATGACAGCAGCCGGTGAACTGATTCCACTGGAGGGTTCTGCTTCAGAGACGATCATTGTTAAGATTGCTGACCTGATGAGCCAGCATGGTGTACTTCCAGCACTTCTTGCGGGAACGATCCTCGCAGGTATCCTTGCCTCCACCATGTCAACGGCTGATTCACAGTTACTTGCTGCTTCTTCCTCCGTTTCTTCAGACCTTTTGGGAGATTTTCTGAAGAAAAAGACAGGAAAGAAAGGGTCGATGTTTGCGGATCGTATTACCCTGCTTATCATTGCACTGATTGCAGTCTTCCTTGCAAGAGATCCGAACAGTTCTGTTTTCAATATCGTATCTTTTGCATGGGCCGGCTTCGGTGCTGTATTCGGACCGGTTGTCCTCTTTGCATTGTTCTGGAAACGTTCTAACTGGCAGGGAGCTTTAGCCGGAATGATTTCCGGCGGAGCAATGGTCTTCATTTGGAAATACCTGGTACGCCCGCTCGGTGGTGCGTGGGATATCTACGAACTGCTTCCGGCATTCCTTGTATCCTGTGCAGCGATCGTCCTTGTAAGCCTGCTTACAAAGGCCCCGTCCAAAGAGATCGTGGAGGAATTTGAAAGCGTATAATCCCTTTAAAATACGGGGAAAAAGACAGTCATGACTAACTCGTATCTGCCCGGAAGGTATTCGATTAAATACAGTTTCAACCCTTGTATATTTTAGATTCTTGTATTAGAATGTAGATAACGAAACGGAAGTTGTCCGTTTTGAAATCAAAAAAGGAGGATACATACCCATGGCACGTGTAATTAGTGATGAATGTGTAAAGTGTGGTACTTGCGAAGCTGAATGTCCGGTAAGTGCAATTTCTGAAGGCGAAGATACATATGTTGTTGATGCTGATTCCTGCATCGATTGTGGAGCATGTGAGGCTGCCTGTCCAGTAGGTGCTATCTCCGAGGCTTAAGATTACAGACGCAACGTGATCACAGAGCAAAAAAGTCCTGCCCGGCTGATGAAGTTCAGCCGCTGCAGGACTTTTTCTTTTCTGAAACAAACGGACATTCACTGCATAAAATATAGAAACAATGAAGTATCTGCAATTCCGGAGGCTGCAACTCTGGAAACTGCGAATCCGGTTGTAATTCCCGTGATATATGCCACAATTTGACGAACGATTAACCGGCATTCCCGGAACAGCTTATGCTATAATAAAGCAAGAATTACAGTTCACCCCTTAAAGGTGAACTGTAATATGCCATGTCAGATAGGAGGTATAGATATCCATGGGGGAAGTCAGATTTATGATTTCCGAAGCCGCAAAAAAAGTGCATGTCGAATCTCATGTTCTACGCTACTGGGAAGAAGAGCTTGGACTTTCGATCGGCAGAACGGAAATGGGACATCGATATTATACCGAAGATGACATACAGCTTTTCTGCTGTATCAAAAGACTAAAAGATGAAGGAATGCTTCTGAGAGACCTGAAGCTGCTTATTCCTCAATTAAATGAGACCCGGAACCGGCTGCGTCAGGCGGACAAGGTCTCTGAAAAAACAACCGCAAAGTCCGCTGTAAAAGCACTTGCAGGTGCAGCCACAAAAACAGACATAAAGACTGTCGCAGATGCAGCTGCAAAGCCAGTCACAAATGCAGCCGCTCCTGCCGGAACGAATCCTGTTCCCACACCGGACTCTGTTGAAAAATCTTCAGCCGCCCTGCCATCGGCTGCCGTTACCCCTGATGAAATCATTACCCGGACGCAACTGGAACAGGTAAGATCTCTTCTCGGCGACGTGCTTTCCGAGGTAGTCACAGACAATAATTCCACGCTCACCGATCAAATCAGTAAGACAGTAACTTCTGATATACTCCGGGAAATGGACGACCTCTTTCAGGCAAAAGAGCGACGGGAAGAAGAACATTTCCGTAAGCTGGATTCTCTCATCCGTCAACAACAGGCAAATCGACGGGAATCTGCAAAAGGGAACGCAGTTATCAGGCTTAAGAAAATTTTTACCTGACCGGCAGATGCAAAGGGACTGCCGTATCTGAACTTTCACTTCATACGGCAGTCCCTTCTTTGTCTGATCTTCTGATGATCTTCTGATTTACAGGCAGATCCTGAACTTCTGGTCTGAATTTTCATCTTAATTCTGATCTTAAGATTTTAAATTTCTCAGGAGTCCCTCTCCTGTCTTCTTTCTTCATTTCCAAATCTCGTATACTGCGGCATCCATGCAAGACGCACTGTTCCGATCGGGCCGTTTCTCTGCTTCGCAATAATGATCTCCGCAATATTTTTATCTTCTGTATCCGGATTGTAGTAATCATCACGGTAAATGAACATACATACATCGGCATCCTGCTCGATTGCTCCTGACTCACGCAGGTCAGAAAGCATCGGACGCTTATCCGTTCTCTGCTCTACCGCACGGCTCAACTGGGACAGTGCAATGACCGGCACGTTCAACTCCCTTGCCAGCCCTTTCAAAGAACGCGAAATCTCCGAAATCTCCTGCTGACGGCTTTCATTTCTGCGGCTGTTACTTCCACTCATCAACTGTAAGTAGTCAATGATAACCAGATCAAGTCCCATTTCCAGCTTATATTTTCTGCATTTGGATCGCATCTCAGAAATAGTGATACCTGACGTATCATCAATGATCATCCGGGAAGATCCAATCGTTCCTGCTCCCTCGATCAGCTTCTCCCAGTCCGTATCTGACAGATTACCGGTTCTTAAAATCTGTGCATCCACATGAGATTCCAGTGAAAACAGACGGTTTACCAACTGCTCCTTTGACATCTCAAGACTGAAGATCGCCACTGCGAGATTCTGACGGAATGCCACATGCTGTGCGATATTCAAAACAAAGGCCGTCTTTCCCATAGAAGGACGGGCTGCGATCAGGACAAGGTCTGATCTCTGTAAACCGGAAAGCTTATAATCAAGGTCAATGAATCCTGTCGGGATTCCCGTAACCGTTCCCTTTGTCTTTGATGCCCGCTCAATGACATCCAAGGCATTCAGAACAACCTGCCGGATTGGAACATACTCTTCTGAATTTCCTGTCTCCGCAAGCTCAAAAACCTTCTTCTGTGCATCTTCCAGAATCTCATCCAATGGTTTATTCTGCTGATAACACGTATTTGCGGTCTCCTCATTCACTTTAATGAGCCTCCGCATCACGGATTTTTCCCGGACGATCTTTGCATAGGTATCTGCATTGGCGGATGTCTGTGCCTGCATGAGAAGATCTCTCGCAAATTCCATATTGCTGATCTCCGGTGGAACATCTTTTTCCTTCAGATAATCCTGAAGCGTGATCAGATCTACCGGCTTTCCCTGCTGAAACATTTCCACAATACAGTCAAATAGAATCCCATATGCAGTCTGATAAAAATCCTCTCCGGTTATAATTTCGGAGGCCATCGAAATAGCCTCCTTATTCATCAGCATCGCTCCCAGCACTGCCTGCTCCGCCTCCGCACTGTGCGGAGGAATCCGTTTCATTGCTGCTTCCATATCCATAAAGAATACCCTCTTATGCTTCTTCCTTTACAACGACTTTCAGTTCTGCTGTCACTTCCGGGTGCAGTTTCACTGATACCATATGCGTTCCCAGTGTCTTGATTCCCTCTTTGATCTGGATCTTTTTCTTATCTACAGAAAGATTCATCTGCGTCTTCACAGCTTCTGCAATTTCCTTGCTGGATACTGAACCGAACGTTCTTCCGCCTTCTCCGACTTTAATCGACAGCTCAACCTTTCCTGCTCCAAGTTCTGCTGCCAGTTCTTTTGCAGCCTCCAGGTTCTCCTCGGCAACTTTCTTTTCATTATTCTTCTGCAGCTTCAGGTCATTTAAATTCTTTCCTGTCGCCTCCAGACCGACTTTCTTCGGAAGAATGAAATTTCTTGCATATCCATCATTTACGTTTACGATCTCACCCTTTTTTCCAAGGGATTTTACATCTTTCAACAAAATTACTTTCATCTTATATATCTCCTTCTTCTATCATTTTATCAATCGTTTCTTTGAGTGCATTAACCGCCTCTTCAATATTTGTATGGTCAAACTGTGCTCCTGCGGAATTGATATGACCACCGCCACCCAGCTTCTCTGCAATGATCTGCACATTCACCTCGTCAATCGATCTGGCACTCATATAGATTTTGCCCTCATACACCGTCAGCACAAAAGAGGCTTTGATCCCGCTGATATCCAGCAACTCATTGGCTGTCTGTGCCGCAAGTACCGTCGGACTGTCAATGTCACCCGGACACTGGGCAATGGCATATTCTTCCCGGTAGACCTCTGCCCGACGCATCGCCTCTGCTTTCGCCCTGTAAGACTCCATATCATCTCGGAACATCTTACGAACACGGGTAATATCTGCTCCGCATCTCCTTAAGAACGCAGCCGCCTCAAAGGTACGCACACCGGTACGGTTCATAAAGTTTCTCGTATCGATCATAATTCCCGCATACAGACAATCCGCCTCAACCGACGGGATTTTGATATCGTCTACAATATACTGCAATACCTCTGCAACCATCTCACAGGCAGAAGAGGAATACGGCTCGATATAAGACAGTACCGCATTGTCAATGATCATGCTGCCCTGACGGTGATGATCCAGTACTGCGATCATACGGGATCGACGCAAAAGTTCAGGACACTCTGTCATCTGCGGCTTGTTCGTATCCACAACAATGATCATTGTATTGTCATTTACATAATCCAGAGCCTGGTCTGATGTCAGGAAAATATCATCTTCATATGCCGGACTCTCTGCAATCTCATCATAGAGCGGTCTTACCGATCCTGTCACTTCATTGATGACAATATGTGCCTTCTTCTCCAGACTTACCACTGCTCTGTAGATTCCCATACATGCACCAAATGAATCCGGGTCTGCAATCTTATGTCCCATGACAATGACCTGATCTTTCGTCACGATAAACTCTCTGAGTGCCTCAGCCTTTACACGGGCTTTCACACGGGTATTCTTTGCTGTCTGCTCTTTCTTACCGCCAAAGTAAGTAATTCCATTACAGTCTTTAATCACAGCCTGGTCTCCGCCTCTTGCAAGTGCCAGGTCGATCGCCACACGTGCATACTGATAACTCAGCGCATAAGTTGCAGTATTCAACCCCAGTCCGATACTCAGTGTCGCTGACCTTGCATTTCCGATATTGACCTGCTTCACTTCCTCCAGAAGTGAGAACTTATCCTCTTTGATCTTCTTATAACCGGATTTACGCAGTACAACAAAATACTTGTCCTTCTCCAGCTTCTTGACGATTCCATCCACTTCACCGATATATTTATTGATCTTCCGGTCGATCAGTGCAACAAGAAGTGACTGCCTTACTTCTTCGACACTTTCCATCACTTCATCGTAGTTATCAATATAAATCAGTCCTGCGATCATCCGCTGCTCTTCATTTTCACGGATATAGGAATTTAACTCCGTAACATCCCTCATGGAAACCGCCACGAAATATTCCTGTTCTTCCGGAATCTGAAGCAGTTCTTCCTTTTTACTAAAGCCCTGCAAGGATACCCTTCGCAGTTCTACCTGGTAATCCCGCTCCCGGTAAGTCACTTCCATCTCTACATGTTCCATATCATCTTTCGGGAACACTCCCGGATGCAGATCCGGTATCAGGCGATTCAGATATTTTTCTTTCTTCTGCCCTTCCATCAACTCTTTAAAGCAATCATTCTTCCACAGGATCCTGCCATCTTCAAGAGCGATCGCATAAGGAAGTGCCAGTTCTTTCAGCAGTCTGTTCTCAATCCCTTTATACTGCACAGAAAACTGGATCAGATCCGCCAGGATCAGGGAACGGTTATGGAAATACAATGAGGATGCAATGATCAGATAGATCGCAATAAATACCGTCATCATCACTCCGGCTTTTTTATCGATCATATACATCCAGATATTCATGGCAAATAACAGAAGGGTCATAATAAGCGGCCACTTCATGTACATTCCCAACTGCCCTTTTAGTCGCATCTTATCTTTCTTCATAATCTATACCTCATCTAGGACTTTTGTCTGAAGTCTTTCCCTTTTAGTATAATCGTTTACCCATCGAAATGCAACTCGTATCGTCAACAGCCAGCATCCCTGTATGTTTGCAATCCTGTTTGATATACAAAAGCGTTACTGCATATTTATGTCGTATGCCCTGCAATGAAAAAAGGACTGAATCCCTGAATTTCTTCAAAGTTCCAATCCTTTGTATATGCTTATATTCTCGATTAGTCCTGAACGTAAGGCATAAGAGAAATATGTCTTGCTCTCTTGATCGCTACTGTAAGAGCTCTCTGGTGCTTAGCACAGTTTCCAGTAATTCTTCTAGGAAGAATTTTTCCTCTTTCAGAAACATATTTCTTTAATTTTGCAACATCCTTATAATCGATCTCGTTATTCTCTTTACCACAGAATACGCAAACTTTTTTTCTTCTGCGAACCGGGCCTCTTCTCTTGAATCCACCCTCTGGTCTGCTTCCCTTTTCGTAAGCCATGATGGTTATCTCCTTTCCGACTTAGTTAAACGGTAATACGTCATCAATACCTTCCGGGATATTCATAAAGCCATCTCCTGCATCCGCACTCGGTGCCGGTGCAGCCTGGTGCTGGAAGTTCGCTCTGTTCGCATCACTCTCAGCTCTGCTTTCTGCAAATTCCTGTTCCTCCACGATCACTTCTGTCGTATATACTTTTACGCCATCTTTGTTCGTGTAGCTGCCTGTCTGAATACGGCCTGAAATAGAAACTCGCATTCCCTGACGGAAATACTTCTCTGCAAACTCAGCGGAACGTCCGAATACAACACACGGAATAAAATCCGCTGTCGGCTCACCGTCTCTCTTGAATCTGCGGTCTACTGCAACTGTATATCTTGCAACTGCTGTAGCATTATTTCCCTGTGAATATCTCACTTCCGGATCTCTTGTCAACCGTCCTACTAAAACTACTTTATTCATATATACCTCTTTCCGCTTATATTATGCTTCCTCTTTCACGCATAAATATCTGAGTACATTGTCCATAATGCGGATACGCTGCTCCACCTCAGCTGGAACTGTACTTTCAGCCTCGAAGTGGACGAAGTAGTAAAATCCTTCTTTCATCTTCTGGATCTCGTAAGCGAATCTTCTCTTGCCCCACTCATCAACGTCTGTTACATTTCCGCCGAAACGAGTGATCATGGCTTTCACTTTCTCGATTACATCCGCTCTTGCTTCATCCTCGAGTTTTGCGCTTACAACAACAGCTAATTCATACTTGTTCATGCTCTTTTACCTCCTTATGGTCTCTGGCTTCCGGATTCTCCCGGAAACAAGGAATGTTGATCCCCTGTATGGATATAATTCCAACAGTATGTCACAATTTGACATGATACCATAAGAATGTCTTAGTTTCAAGCTTTTTTTGTAATTTGCCTGGTATTTTTTTCAACCAGTTTTCTTGAAACCATGATCTGATGACCACATCCCGCACACTTTAACCGGAAATCTGCTCCGACACGCAGGATTTCCCACTCATAACTGCCACACGGATGAGGTTTTTTCATTCTGATCACATCACCCACATCAAATTTGTCTGCCATAAAGCACCTCGTCAATAAATCAATCTACTTAATACTTACTGATAATTTTTATCTGATAGCTTTTTATACTCTCCCGATCAATACTCTCCGGCAAGAACTCCCTGAAGCAGAAATCTCTCGTCCTCTTTTACATTGGTGCAGGTAGACAGGCTGACAATCTGAGACTGTGCATTGACCTCTACATCCACCTGATAATTGGAAGATTCCCTGCACAAATTCAGATAGCTTTCAAACTCTTCATCTGAATTGTATGTAAGATTATAAGCATCTGACGTATCCTTCACCACCGAAGCAGCAAATACTTTATACATCCGTACTTTTCCATCCGGTGTATAAATATAAAACTCAGGATGTGCCTTGCAGAAATCTTCACTTTCATATTCTTTCAACTGAGAGAACATTTCTCCACCGATCTTTAAGTTATGTCCGTAGATCATCGTATTACGGTCTGCAAAATCTGAATCACACCGCATATCCATAAAAATCGCTCCCAGCTTATTGTCATTTGCTGAAAATGTCTTTGTCAGGTATTCCTTATTATCTGAACTTTTTACGACCGGATAACTGATGATCGAAGGCTCATCAAACCGTATCCATGCTACTGTATCTGGATTTTCTGCCCGAAGTGCATCAAAATCCACACTGAAGCCTTCTCCCTGCTCATTCGTCTTGATCGCAATCTCTTTGATCTTATCATACTCTGCTCCACCCGAATAATACGGTACAAGCATCGTTACTAACTGAAAAACGGAAAATACAAAAACGAAAACCGCAACGATCAGAACCGCTGTCGAGCCAACATTAAATGCCGCTCTTTTCTTTTTCTTATTTTTTGCATTTGGATTTTGCTTTCTGCTATTTGGACTCTGTCCTCTTCTGTCATTTTCCTGGCGACGTTGTCCTGCCTGCGTTTCACTCTCTCCCACCGGACGGCGGCGTGCTTCCTGCGTTCCGCTCTCTCCTACCGGACGACGACGTCTTTCCTGCGTTCCGCTCTCTCCTGCCGGTCTGCGACGTCTTTCCTGTGTTCCGCTCTCTCCTGCCGGTCTGCGACGTCCTTCCTGCGTTCCGCTCTCTCCTGCCGGTCTGCGACGTCTTTCCTGCGTTCCACTCTCCTCCACCGGACGGCGGCGTGCTGTCTGCTGCCGTTCTTCTTTCGGACGGCGGCGGATTCCGTCTCCGCGGTCTTCGCCCTGTCTTCCCTGGTGATTCAAATCTTTTTCCATGCCTCTCTCCTTCACACTTTCCCCTCAGGGAATCTGCTGTCTTCTTCGTTCCTCTGATTCAGATCATTCTGCATTAAATAGCTCTGTATGCAAAAGGCCTGCCACAGGCAGCTTCTCTTGCATCCTTTGCCATTAAAAACCAAGTGGCTCATCCACGAGAATGATCTTAAACCGGTTCTTGATCCTGCTGAATCTTGTCACCAGAATCTCTGCACAGATACAGTCATCACTCTTACAGTTAAAGCAGCTTCCATTCTTTACACACGGAGTATTAATGCCAAATCTCTGTGCATTGATCGGCCCTGCCTCATTTCTTGCACGGCTCATGGCATCTTCCTGTGTCTTTACTACCTTGTTCATTCCGACGATCAGAAGTACATTCTTCGGGCCGAATGCATAAGCTGCAATACGGTTTGCATTTCCATCAATATTAATAAATACACCATCTTCACTCATCGCATTCACACTTCCAAGAAACCAGTCCGATGTAAATGCCTTTAATGCGATCTCATGGCGTTCTTCCACTGTAGCAGCTTTATCTCTGTCATAAAATACATAATCATCGGAACAGACTGCATCGATCAGACCGCACTCTCTCACCGAAGCTGAACCGCCCATATTGATCGTACTTCCCTTTGGAATCAGTTCCAGTGCTTTCTTCACTGCTTCTTCTTTCGTCTTCACATAATATGCTTCCATATTTCTGGATTCAAGTGCCTTGACAACTCTTTTGCCAAGTGCCTCATTTCTCATCTCTCTGACATCCATTTTTTGACCTCTTTTCTTTTATGCAGTAAAACCAGTATACCACGAATTTCTTTTTTATGTTGTTAAAATCTCTGCATCCGCAACGTAATATTCTTCCCCCGTTTCCAGGCAGAGACATCCCAGTCGTCCTCCAAATGCAGGAAATGCCGCTCCACAATCTATATCCGTCAGCCATCCATCCTCACTGTGCCAGATCTTTGCCGGTCGATTCGTATTTCCACGAATCGTAAAAGCCGGTACATGACCGACCACCGAATGATATCCGGGAATCCCTTTCCCCCGATCGATCATTTCAGTACTCCAAAGCATTCGTTCTTTTCTTTTCCAAAATGAAAGTGCCTCTTCTGTACAGGCATGGGCAAGAAGCCAACATTCCCCATCAATCCTCAGCTTTTTATATAAAGGCATTTTCCTCATAAATTCCACATATTCCGGCAGTCTTTCCCTGGTTCTGCGACTGTCCATCAGAAAATCATAAGTATTATAATAGTACCGGTTGTGAATCTTATCCGGTACTGTATCATACCAATCCACAAATGCGTCCTCATGATTTCCTTTTAATGCAATGATATTTTTCCGTTCCATTGCCAGATCCAGCACACCAGCCGGGTCAGGTCCCCGGTCAATCAGATCTCCTAAAATATAAAGTCTGTCTGCCTCTGAAAATGCAATCTTTTCCAGCATCCGATCCAGAAGATGACCCATTCCATGCACATCAGAGATTGCGTATGTTCTCCCCATCTGCTTTTCCTCCCTGCCTTTTCAACAGTTCCCGAATTGTATATGCCACACCAGATTCTATATTGGACTTTGTTATATACTTTGCAGCCTTTTTACTTCTTCGTCTCCATTTTCCATTGCAACCGCTGCTCCAATTTCTGCGTTCCTGAAAAGTATACCTTTTTTCTTCAAAAAAAGAAAGAGCCTGATGTGATATGACCTCAACTTGCATCACACCACACCGGACTCTTTCTTATATTATACTTTTGTTATCTTAAGATACCAGGGTTAAAAGGTCTGACACCACGTGTGCTCGCACACTAGTGGTAGAATGACCTTGCGACCCGCCCCAATATGAGCATAAAAGTGGGGCGTAAGCACCACGATATGCGAATGTTGGGTAGGATTGTGGGAGCACGTAGTGCGTAACAATCCGTAGGTATCATAGTCGGGGGCTTTTGACCCCGACATCATCTTAACTTATACTCCGCTCCATTCTACAGAGTCAGCAATCCGATCAACCCTCAATTGCGATTGTCTTCTTTGCCTCTACTGCTTTTGCAGGTTTCTTCGGAACAGACAATTTCAGGATACCGTTCTCATATTTTGCTTTGATATCTTCGTCTGTCAGATTCTCACCGACATAGAAGCTTCTCTGCATTGCTCCGGCATAACGCTCCTTACGGATGTATTTACCTTTCTTATCTTCCTCGTCTTTATCAAGACCCTTAGCTGCAGATACGGTCAGGTAACCGTTCTCAAGTTCAATGCTGATCTCATCTTTCTTAAATCCCGGAAGATCAATATCTACTTCATATCCCTCATCATGTTCACGGATATCTGTCTTCATCATGTTCTTAGCGTGCTTACCATATAACGGATTTTTCTTTCCCCAGAAATCCTGCTCAAATGGGAAGTTCATCCAATCATCATCAAATAAGTTTTCTCCAAAAATACTAGGCATCATCATAAGTCATTTCTCCTTTCAATGCTAACTTTGTTGCCCCTGCGGGAAATCCCACAGTTTATATAAGCTGCTTTCGCAGTTGTTGCCAGAACAAACCCGGATGACTTTTTCTTATTCTCTGCTCTTTATTTCTTTGTCTTCCTTTGTTCTAGTTATTATATAGCACGTATTGTTAGCACTGTAAAGTGTTGAGTGCCAATTTTTTTAAATTTTTTTCTAAAATCCTTATCTACATGATGCCAGGGTCAAAAGGTCTAAGCCCACATGAGCTTGCTCATAGGTGGGTGAAAGACCTTAGGATCCTGGCATCTTTTTATTAAATTATCTGTTTTTTCTTATAATATTCAATCTTTTTTTGCCAACTCGAATTATTGTTCCAGCCATTACAACCAATGTCATCCAAAGAATCGGTGTTGTTTCATCACCTGTTACCGGAACCTTATTTCCATTCGCTTTCTCTGGGGTTCCAGGTTTCTCTAGGTTTCCAGATTTCTCTGGGTTTCCAGGTTTCTCTAGGTTTCCAGGTTTCTCTGGCTTTCCAGGTTTTTCCGGTTTCTCCGGTTTTCCAGGCACGTCTGCTTTTTCCAATGCAGCAATAGCATCTTCAATTCTCTGAGCCATAGCATCAACTTCTGTCTGCTCATCAATCTTCTTACCACGTACAACTGCGGCAATTGCTTCTTCTACCTTACTGAAATCCTTATAGTCTTTTTTATTTAGTTTCTCTGCTTCGGCAATGGCTGCATCTACCTTTCCATACTCTGCATCTTTCATAATCAATTCAGCTTTTGCAGCTTCCAAATTAGTCAAAGCTTCATTAACTTGCTCTTGAGTTGCTTTTCCATCTGCTAAAACTTCATTTGCAGCCGCTAATTCATCTGCAATCACATCAAAGTTTTCATAATACGCTTCATTTAAACCAGCCACTGCATCTACTGCTGCCTGCAATTCTGATTTATCTGCTTCAGGTTCTACTGCCTTTGCAATTCTTACAATCACAAAAGAATGTTTCTTCAGATTGATGATTGGATTCCCTTCCAATTCAACTTCTGCATCTTCTGTAACCTGCACAGCTGTAGGCTCATCCGGTGTATTTGCAGCTGTAATAGAATCTGTTTCCAGCTTTTGGATTGTCATCTTATTCCCTGCAACATCAGTTCCTTCTATCTGTAATGCAATATTACGATCTCTTTCTCTGTCTGCATTAACAAGCGCAATATACAAATTTCCTTCTGCATCTTTACTTGCAAGAGCTGATAATTTTTCTGCTCCGTTTGCCATGGTAGGAACTTCACTAAATTCCGTTTTTACGATATTATCCCCAAATCCAGAGTTCAACATTTTAAATACATACGCTGATGGTGTTGAAAAGAATGTAAACGTACCTTCTCCAGTTGTTGTATTTGCATCCGCACCCTTAACCACCTGGATAACCGCCTGCTGTGTTGGTCCTAAAGAATCTTTGCCATCACTATACCAATCCGAGAGACAATGTTTTTGAATATAAGGACTTCCCATGCGAACATATTCCATTAATACTTTTGCAATATAAATCGCATGCGTCTGCGACCGCAGCTGTGCCTCTGTATTATTATAAATTCCAAACTCACTGATAACCGGAACTTTTCCTTTTGGCTCTAACAATGCCATCTTATTTTTGACCTTGCCGATTCCACTGACTTCCGCACGCTTCATTGCATTATCATAAAATGCATTTGCATCATTTCCCCCATCAACATGGTCTGAATATGGATGAATTGTCATTCCGTCATACCACTGTTCCGCATTTTTCGCCTCCATCTTATTGATAAAGCCGACCGTTTCATAACTCGTATAAACATTTGCTGTATGTTTTGTACCTTCTATTTTATTGATTTTAGCTGTTGTATCTTTAATTGCTTTCGAAACAGTAATAAATCCATCCCGTTTTACAGAATATGTAGCATAAATATTATTTCCGGCTGTAGGGATTTTACCATTCTTGCCATCACCAAACTTGATGGCACCTGTACTATAATCTACTTCACAATGTGTATCGTTTGGTCCTGATTGACTCAAATCTTCTACCACAGTCCAAGGAGTAAGATGTCCATCTGTTCCGACTTTTACCTGTACACCTTTTTCCATAGCTCTAAACTTTGAATCATCTATAATTTTTCCGTCTTTGTATTCTCCTCCCGGATTTATATTTGCATATCGCAAATATCTTACTTGATTAGGTGAACCATCACTCTGTGATGCTGTTTTATTCCAGTCTTCTTCTTTCACAGTATATCGATCTGTAATCTGTATTGTTCCACCTTCTATGTATGCATCCTCTACACCTTTATTCTGAGCATATTTTGTCCAATATTCTTGAGATGCTGTTCCATCCTCTCCGCCAAGGTTCATCTCATTTCCAATTTCAAAATATCTTACATTATATGGCTCTGTATGACCATTATCTGCACGTACCTGCGCCCAATCAATTCCGCCATTTGGGTTTGTACCAACCTTTGCATTTAAGTACTCTACAAGATCTGCTGCATCTTGTGCATTTCCCCGTCCTAAACTATATACATAAACAATCTCAGAATCTACTTCGTCTGCAAAGGTTGCAATCTCTCCAATACCAAAATTGGGAGCAATTCCCCCCTGTCCCTGATTATTATAAAAGCCATGAATCTGTTTCTTTCTCTGTTCTTTCGGTCCTAAAGTCGTCTTCCAATTGAACAGATTAGAGATGGTACCACCCGGATAACGAATGGAGCCAAATCCTGCATCCTTATACAATTCTACAAATTCATCTTTCATCTTCATATTTTTAGAATCAAAGGTGCCATATCCATTAAACGCATAACGATGATTGATTCCAAAAATAGATTTTGAGTCGATATGCTGTGTTACTTCTTCTGTATTGATTTCCAAATCAATCGGCTGATTTGCCTTATAGTTTTCCATTGCCTTTGTTAGAGTATCTTTTGCAGATTTTAACGTCTCCATCACTGGAGTTCCTGCGGATGTCGCCTCTTTTGCCGCAGAAATCGCCTCCTGTAGTTTTACATGAAGTTCATTCTCCTCCGGCAAACTTCCACTGCTAAGTAACTTTTCGGCCTCTGTAATAAGTACATTTAAATCTACTTTATATAACTCTGTTGCTTTTTCTTCATAAAGGCTCTTTGCCTCATTGTCACTCAAAGCTCTATCATATACATATAGTTCATCAATAAATCCACGCATAGGATGAGGATCTGTAGAACCTGCACTTTTATGAGAACCTACTCTTAGGGTTAACACTTCATCTGTTGCACTATTCCCAATCGTTTTTGCAGTACCATCTAATTCCCCGTTAATATAATATTTTACGGTTTTAGCTTCTTGATCAAACACTACTGTAATATGCTGCCAGTCCCCCTTCTGTACAGCTTTTTCTGTTACTGCTGCACGCTCTCCATTAATAAATGTATCATACTTCCCATCTGATTTTAATGAAAGAAGAGTTCTTCCTGAACGATTTCCTTTATCTTCATGTTGTAAAAGAACCGCTGACGCATTTGTATTAGTCTCTGTGATACTTGTATCATATTTATACCACATAGAAAAAGAAGTTTGTCCGGTACCCGTATTGATATAATTTTCTAAGCTCATATATTTATCTGTACCTGTTCCAAACTTCAATGCTTTTCCAAAAACAGAATTTCCCGTTTCTTCTATTGTAATATCATGTAACACTCCTGTACTGCGATTTCCCTGATCACTTATATTTGAATCAAAATTCCAATGATCTTTTACATCGCTTTTCCATGATGTTTCTGCCGTAGTTTCAATGCTTTCCGCATATACCGGCACGCCCACCTGAGCCAGCATAGTCAGTGCAAGAGCTGCACTTGCTACCATTTTCAAGCTCTTTTTTTTCATAAACTTCTCCTTTTTTCTTACTTTTTCGCTATCATTACATACTAATTTCCCCAAACCAGTACTTAAATCTTATCATTTTTCTTTTCTTAACTCAACCAATTCTTCTTGTTTATCAAAAAAAGAGAAAATGTGAATAATATTACACATTTTCTCTATCAGATTCAAAACCGATGTCTTTTTATTTTACCTCTATACTATTCCGAACATCACGCCAATTCCCTGTACGAGAAATGCCGCAACCCATGCAATAAAACATTGCCAGACTACTAACCCGACTGCCCACTTTCCGCCCAGTTCTCTTTTTACAGAAGCAATCGCAGCCACACACGGTGTATATAATAAGCTGAATACCAGCAAAGAGGCTGCTGCAAGCGGTGATAATACAGAAGCAATCCCTCCGCCGAACAAAACTTCCAACGTAGACACCACGCTTTCCTTTGCCATAAAACCACTGATTAAAGAGGTACAGATCCGCCAGTCTCCCAACCCCAACGGCCGGAAAATCGGTACTAAAACCCCTGATACTGCTGCTAAAATACTTTTTGCCGAATCCTCGACCATATTTAAATGCAGATCAAAACTCTGCAAAAACCATACCACGATCGTTGCTATTAAAATGACAGAAAATGCCTTCTGAAGGAAGTCTTTTGCCTTCTCCCATAAAAGCTGTGCTACGTTCTTTGCTCCCGGCATCCGATAATTCGGCAGTTCCATTACAAAAGGAACCGGTTCTCCCCTAAAAAGAGTCCCTTTATATAAGAAAGCAATCAAAATACCTGTCAGAATCCCCAATACATATAAGCCTGACATGATCAGACCACCCTTTTTCGGGAAAAAAGCACTGACAAAGAAAGAATAAATCGGTAATTTAGCCGTACAACTCATAAATGGAGTCAGAAGAATCGTCATTTTTCTGTCTCTTTCACTGGTCAGGGTTCTTGTTGCCATAACTGCCGGAACCGTACAACCAAATCCAATCAGCATTGGAACGATACTTCTTCCTGAAAGTCCGATCTTACGAAGCAATTTATCCATAACAAATGCAACCCGGGCAATATAACCGCTGTCTTCCATCAGTGAAAGGAAGAAGAACAATGTTACAATAATCGGCAGAAAGCTCAGTACGCTCCCCACACCCATAAATATTCCGTCAATGACCAGACTATGGATCGCCGGATTTACATCCAGGTTCAGCAATGCTGTATCCACAACTGCTGACAACTGATCGATTCCATATTCCAGTACGCTCTGCATCCATGCTCCGATCACGTTAAATGTCAGATAAAATACAAGTACCATGATTCCGATAAAACAAGGAATCGCTGTATATTTTCCAGTCAGAATACGATCAATTTTCTCACTCCGAACACGCTCCTTACTTTCTTTCGGCTTCACAACCGTCTGCTCACATAACCGTTCAATAAAATCAAATCTCATATCAGCGATTGCCGCACTGCGATCCAGCCCTCGCTCCTTCTCCATTTGAACCACGATATGCTCCAGCATTTCCAATTCATTCTGTTCCAACTGCAACTGCTTTAAAATCAACGGATCTCCTTCTATCGCTTTTGTTGCTGCAAACCGAACCGGTAAAGCCGATTTTTCTGCATGATCTTCGATCAGATGACTTACCGCATGAATACAACGATGCACTGCTCCGTTGTGATCATTCATATCACAAAAATCCTGACGCAATGGATGCTCCTGATACCTGGCAATATGAACCGCATGCTTTACCAGTTCTCCAACACCTTCATTTTTTGCCGCTGAAATAGGAATCACCGGGACTCCCAGCATCGCCTCCATCTGATTAACATCAATCGATCCCTGGTTTCCAAGTACTTCATCCATCATATTTAATGCAACAACCATTGGAATATCCATTTCCAAAAGCTGCATTGTCAGATAAAGATTCCGCTCAATGTTCGTCGCATCAACAATATTAATAATCGCCTTCGGCTTATCATTCAATACAAAATTTCTTGAAACGATTTCTTCACTACTGTAAGGTGACATTGAATAAATTCCAGGCAAATCCGTTACCTGCGTATTCGGATACCCCTTAATAGAACCATCCTTTCTATCCACTGTTACTCCCGGGAAATTTCCAACATGCTGGTTCGCCCCGGTCAGCTGGTTGAATAATGTTGTCTTTCCGCAGTTCTGGTTTCCCACTAACGCATAGGTCAGTCTTGTCTCCTTTGGCAATGGATTTTCATTCTCTTTGGAATGATATTTTCCTTCTTCACCTAAGCCTGGATGCTCTGAAGCTTTAATATTCTTTCGTCCTTCATGACTTCTGCTCCGTTTTCTGATCGGCTCCACCTCAACCTGATCTGCTTCTGCAAGTCGGAGTGTCAGCTCATAGCCATGAATCTGCAATTCCATCGGATCTCCCATAGGTGCAAACTTCACAACAGTTATCTCCGCTCCCGGTATCATTCCCATATCCAGAAAATGCTGCCTTAATGCACCTTCTCCACCAACCTTGCAGATCATCGCACTCTGCCCGATTCCAAGTTCCTTTAATGTCATATCCACTCTCTCTTTTCCACTTCTCTTCTTTTGCTTCTTTCATAAATGAATGCTATTTTGCTTCATTATAACAGTTATTGATAATTTTTACCATTAACAGGTGCGGAAAAGATTAGAATTTTTATACCTTATTACATCTTCCTGTCACTGATTCGTCTTCCTCATTATATAGAAATAATACGGCACCAGCGGAATCAACGCGGAGATCCACGCTGCCGGGTCTGCCAGGCACACACCGGCAAAACTTGCCCTGCCCGATACAATATAGACAATCGCTGCCCTGGCGATTAGTTCAAAAACTCCGCCCAGCATCGGTACAAGACCATATCCAAGTCCCTGCAAGGTATTCCGGTACAGGAAAATACTTCCTAAAAATGGATAACACCAGAAGACCATCCGAAAATAAGTAACTGCCGCACTGACTACCGCAGTTTCTGACGGACTGATAAACAGCCAGGTCAGATATCTTCCAAAGAAGAAAACCAGTACCATTGCAAAAATACTGTATCCCCAGATCATAAACTGCGTACAGCGGACTCCCTGTCTGACGCGGTCCATTTTCCCTGCACCACGGTTCTGTCCTACATAAGTTGCGATTGTAGCACCAAAAGCAACAAATACCGTCATAATAATATTTTGCAGTTTACTTGCCGCTGAAAATCCTGCCATGGCATTTTCTCCATATACATTGATCGCACCTTGCACGATGATTGTTCCGATTGCCGTGATCGAGAACTGTAATGCCATCGGAATACCCAGTGCCAGAAGCCTTCCCCATGCAGAAAGAGAAATCTTAAAGTCCTCTTTTTTCAAATGCAGGATCGGAAACTTCTTTATAATATAAATCAGGCAGAGTACTGCGGAGATTCCCTGTGCAATGACAGTTGCATACGCACATCCTTCGACTCCCATGCCGCCAAAAATAATAAATGCCACATCCAGTGCCACATTAATCACCGCTGAAATAATCAGAAAATACAACGGTGACTTTGAGTCACCCAACGCACGCAGAAACGCAGCAAGTGAGTTATATGCGGCTGTTATGATCAGACCTGCATAGATAATTCCCATATACGCCTTTACATCCGGCATGATCTGATCGGAATAATTCATCAGTTTCAGGATCGGTTCATTTGCAAACCCAAATCCGATGGTCATCAATAATGCAAATCCAAGTGCAAGATAAACCGACATTGCCACATAATGCCGCATCCGGTCATATTGCTTTGCCCCGAACCACTGAGATACAAGGATCGCAAATCCACTGCTCAGTCCGTTCAGCCAGCCCGTTACAAAAAACATCAAAGATCCCGTACTGCCAATCGCTGCCAATGCACGTACACCAAGGAATTGTCCGGCAATGATCGAATCTGCCACATTATAAAACTGCTGGAAAATATTTCCCAGGAACATCGGGACCATAAACTGCACGATCAGCTTTACAGGACTTCCCGTTGTCATATCATGAATTGTCTTCGTTGCCTTTACAGCACTGTTATTTTCACTCATGCTCCATCCACTCCGTTTCCTTTGTCGTAATTTCCTTTATCACAATTTCCTTTTCCCTCATTCTCTCATCTGCCTGCAACTTTTCCATGCAGACCGAAAGAATCCATTTCTCCTTTAACTTACATTGCATTGCCCTGACTTTTTCATCTGTACACGGAACTTCCTTCCATCCCGGGTCGGACTCCGGCTGAAATGCAAAATCCGTCAGCTTTGCCGTCATTCCCTGCCCGCTTCGCTTCACATAGCTTTCCTTCAAAGTCCAAAAACGGTAAAAAATTTCTTCATATTTTTCTTTCTCTGCTTTATAAGAAAAAAGAAGTTCCTGCTCTGCTCTGTCAAATACCTTCGGAATAACTTTTTCCTTCACTTCCCTGATCCGTTCAACATCCACTCCCGTTTCCGTATCACTAAATGCACAGGCCACCAGTCCTTCACAATGGCTGATGTTAAAATGAATTCCCGGGTAATCCCGCAGATATGGCTTCCCATGCTGTGCGGAAGATAATCCGGCTTCCACAGATGTCTTCAATTCCAGTCCATAACGCTCTCTCAAGCCAACCGCAAGCAGTTTTGTTCCCGCTTCATGTTCCATCCTGTGCTTCTGTCCTGTCCTGCGTCCGCCATTCTCCTCTGCTATTGGCAGATACATGATATAGATATGTATCACTTCCGCAACCTCCCGTTTTTCACTCTTAAACTCATCTCAAAGAAGATTCCAACGTCTGATTGTAACGCACTCTTTTCGATTTATCAATTCGTTTTTCGATAAATTTTATCATTTTTCTTGCAACTCCATCTTTGGTGTGATAGAATAAGGCAATCCTGCGAGGGAGTAGTCGACGCTTCATTCTGGCTTTTACAGAAGCGTTGTATTATCGACATAATGGTGCAGATGCACCCGGTATTACTGTAAACGACGAGACTCATGGGGCGGTATTTTTATACTGTCCCTGAGTCTCTTTTTTTTGCATTACAGTCATTACCTGTCGCTTTTTAATTAAGCGGTTCACATCAAATTTAAAGAAATGAGGAAAATGAAATGGGATTAACTGAACTTTTTATTCTTGCTGTCGGTCTTTCTATGGATGCATTCGCTGTCTCCGTCTGTAAGGGTCTCTCCCTTGGGAAGATCAAGACAAAGCATATGTGCATTGCCGGTGCATGGTTTGGCGGATTTCAGGCTCTGATGCCTCTGATCGGCTATTTTGCCGGACGTTTTCTAAGTGATTTTGTAACAAATTATTCTCACTGGATCGCATTTATCCTGCTTGCCATTATCGGAGTCAGTATGATCAAGGAGTCCTTCGGTGATGAAGAACAGATCGATGCTTCCATGGATGTAAAGTCTATGTTCCTTCTGGCTGTTGCCACAAGTATTGACGCACTGATGGTCGGTGTAACCTTCGCTTTTCTGAACGTTGCCATCGTTCCGGCTGTTCTCTTTATCGGTGCGACCACCTTCGTCTGTTCTGCTGTCGGAGTCAGGATTGGAAGCATCTTTGGAATGAGATACAAATCCCGTGCGGAACTTTGTGGTGGGATCATTCTGATCCTGATCGGATTAAAAATCGTATTAGAGGGAGTTGGGCTTCTCTGAACCCAATTCTCTTATCATGCAGTATTGCTTCAGATGAAAAGGTGCTTTTTCAACCACCCCGAATGTCTTAAATCCAAGATGTTCATAAAATGCGACGTTCTTCGGATTGTGCGTCTCTAAAGAGATCATCATACCATGCTCTTCTGCCTGGTCGATCACTTCCTGCATCATCATCTCTGCCAGTCCATGATGCTGATATGCCGGATCTACCGCAAGGTAAATCACATGCAGCCGCCGGGTCTGATGAAGCTGTGCCGTCCATGCCGAGTTGAGATAATCTTTTCCAAGCATAAAATTCCAAAAAGTCCTTGTGCTCGGATCTTCATGAATCAGCCATCCGTCTGTCACCAGGCTTTCTTTCAGACTTACAAAATAATTATAAAATGCATGACGGTGATCCGACTCATCAGAAACGATCAGGATTCCTTTCAGCTCTTCACTGTCCGCATACACCTCACACGTTTCAAAACATTCCGTTACATCGCACGAAAATAAATGCGGCATCAGTCTTTCCCTTGTCTCCTGATCTTCGATCAACGCACTGTACAGCGGATCATTTTTAAAGCAAATCGTCAGTATCTCCCTTAACCTGTCCAGATCTTTCTCCTGAACCCGGTATAAATTTTTGCATTCCATATTTTTTGTCGGAGGCTTAAGTCAGTACCTTGCCACCTCCGGCTCCTTCCTTTTATTATTTTCTTCTGTATGGTTCTCTTCTGTATTATTCGATCCTGTAGTCTTTGATTTCCTGTAAACTGGCTTCCATCATCTTCTGCATCTTTTTTACAGATTCTGTCATATACCGGATATCATCCGTCAGATATGCCCTCTGTCTTCGCTGTGCTGCCTGCAGCCGACGTATTTCCTCTTCCAGATCCGGGATCTGTCCATGCTCTGCCTGTTGGCTTTCCAGCTTTCTAAGCCGTTTCACGATCCCATAAAGATTTTCATGATGCAAAATTCTTCCGGCTCCCCACATCAGCCTGTCTTTTGGCTGATGAAGAATATATTCTGTAAAATGATAATAAACTTCCTCGTCGAAAAGAAATGCATAACAGTTATTATCCACTTCATAGAGTGCCTTCAACGCTTCTTCTATTTCGCCCTCTTCCAGTGCCTGCACCGCCTGATTCAGATAGCAGATATTGTTCGATGCAGCTTCATGTGGGAACAATACTTCATCCTGCCAGTTCAGCCGCACAAAATAATCCTGTCCCTTTCTGAAGATTCCAAGCAATCTCTGTGAAATATCCTCACCGCTTTTTGCAGCCACCGGGCAGACAATCTGTGATTTTTCAATCCATTCATACAATTCTTCCGCTGTCCGCTCCGCCTGTTCCGTCTCCCGGATCAGCGTCTGCATCACTCCCTGCAGATGTTCTTCATCCTGTTCTGCCATCCTTGCAGAGACAGAACTGTGCATTTTCCTGAACAGATGGGAAAAATCCAGTGGAGGAAAAATCAGCGTATCCAGCTTCAACAAAAGTCTTGTATAGAGTTCATGGTGAAACCGGTAGACATTTTCCTGATAAATCTCTTCATTATCATACTGCGAATGATAATGTGTCTCCATAAAAGGACCGGCACTGAAATCATTCACCGTTGACGGGATTCCCGCAATCGCCATAGAGAAATCATCCGACCATGTCTCAATCGGGGCAAGCACAGTCAGCCCATCCGGGTAGGCATCCTCTGGCACAGCAATTTCATCTGCAAATTTTTTCAGAAAATCTGCATATTCATAAGTACAGCGGATGGCATCCCGACTGCTGTGAGCATGTGCCGGCAGTTCAAAGTTCAGATCTGCCAGCACCTTTCCCTGCCACTCCGGATGGATGCGGAACACCTGATTCCAAGCTCCCGTAGACCAGTCATACTTTGAATCGCACACACCCCATTCTTCTGCTGCCAACGCACAGATCACAATCGTATGACGGGGTCTGTAACCGCTCTCTAAAAGTGCTTTCGCAATGCCAATCGTCATGGACACTGCACAGTTATCATCCTGAAATCCATCAAAATAGGAATCATAATGCGCTGACAGAAGGATCATCTGATCTGTCTCCGTTCCCGGGATCTTTCCGGTAATATTATAAGCCGGACGATTTCTCTCCACTCGTGAACACGCATCCAGTTCTACCATGACAGATTTCTCATTTTCACAAAATCGGTCTTTCAGAAGTGCTGCATCTCTCCTGGAAATTGAAAATGCCGGTGCATATTCCGGTCCTGCGATATCCTGAGCATTCAGTGCTTCCTGATCCACTTCTCCATATCCCTGCATCTGCACAGCAATCAGCCCCACTGCCCCTTTCAGATATGCCTGATAGACCGGATAATTGATCCACCATTCATCTCTCTGATTGATATCTGCCAACACCAACTTGCCCCGTACATCCAGATTTTTATAATCCGCTGCCGTTCCTCTTCCTACATAAACCAGCTCATACTCTTGAAATCCATCCGTCTCAAAATTCGTCTGATAAGCCCCAAGCTGACAGGTATATTCTTTCCCGCTGCTGTCCTTAAACCGCAGGACTGCCCGCTCGAAAGTCCACGAATCCAGCCAGAATTCTTCTTTTTGAACTTCAGTCAGTCCGATGGATCTCATTTCCTCATACAGGAAATCACCGGTTGCCTTCTCTGCATGAGAACCTGCGGTACGGAAACCTAACACCGGGTTCGTCTTCTCCCGCTCCATCTGCTTTGCCAGCCGACAGGAATAGTCTGTATCAAGATGGGAAATGCATCTTTGGATGATCTCCTCTTCCGTCTCTTTTTCTACTCTGCATTCTCCCTGAGTTCCTGCTGTTCCACTCATAAGTCATCCCTCCGGTCATTCAAGATTCACTGTGGTTTATTTTAACATTTTCACGGCATTTCTACAATGATGATTGTAAATGATGATGCAAATGATGGTTCATCAATTCTTTCACTTTCCATATACATATGCTATAATAAATCTGTATGTGTCCATCCGCTGTATTTTCATTCATAAACGGATGGATCTGAAATTTACCATTATTTCTCAATAAAAGGAGTTATTGATTATGAAAATTATCGTATTAGCCGGAGGTCTCAGCACAGAACGTGATGTATCACTTTCTTCCGCTGCCGGCATCTGCCGTACATTACTTGAAAAAGGACATGATGCGTTCCTTCTCGACGTATTTATGGGACTGGAGCATACACCGGAAAATCTCGAAGATGTCTTTACACTTCCGGATCATGGCCTTGATATCGTCAAAAATATCAGCACAGAAGAACCGGATCTTGCCGCAGTTAAAGCATCCCGCCCGGATCAGTCTGACTGCTTTTTCGGTCCGAACGTCATTGAGCTGTGCCGCCTTGCAGATATTACTTTCCTCGGCCTTCATGGCGGAGAGGGAGAGAATGGAAAGCTTCAGGCTGCATTCGATCTTCTTGGCATTAAGTATACCGGACCGGATTCTCTCGGATGTGCCGTTGCCATGCATAAGGGCGTTGCAAAGCAGATCTTCCTTGAGTCCGGTGTAGACACACCTGGCGGTGGAACTTTATATAAGAACGGATCGGATCTTTCCTACCAGTCTCTTGGACTGACACTCCCGGTCGTTGTAAAGCCATGCTCCGGCGGTTCAAGTATCGGAGTTTATATTGTGAATACCGATGAAGAATATCAGAATGCTCTGGAGCATTCTTTCCACTATGAAGATGAGATTGTGGTAGAACCTTATATCAAAGGACGTGAATTCGCATGCGGAATCATTGACGGTAAGGCTCTCCCTCCGATCGAGATCATTCCAAAGACAGGGTTCTTTGATTATGCCAACAAATATCAGGACGGTGCTACCATGGAAGTCTGCCCGGCCGACATCCCGGAAGAGGTTGCAGAGCGGATGAAAGCACTGACTGTAAAAGCATTTAATGCGTTAAAACTCAACGTATACAGCCGTGCCGATTTTCTTCTCGATGCAGAAGGCAGCCTCTACTGCCTGGAAATGAATACACTCCCGGGAATGACTTCTGCCAGCCTGATGCCGAAGGAAGCAAAAGTTGCAGGGATCGAATACAGCGATCTTTGCGAATTAATCATTAAAAAATCAATGGAGGCAAGATACTCATCATGAAAAATATGAGCTTAAAGGAAATAGCTGCTGCCTGTGGCGGCACATACCACGGTGATCCTGCCCTTCTTTCAAAAGAGGCATCCAGCGTCGCTATCGACAGCCGTAAGGTCCAGAAAGATACGCTCTTTGTAGCAATTAAGGGTGCCAGAGTGGATGGCCACAGCTTTATCCCTCAGGTCATGGACCAGGGTGCCATCTGCTCTTTATCTGAACAGGATCTTGGAGATGTAACTTACCCTTATATCCAGGTTGCATCCTGCACAGAGGCTCTCAAGGATCTTGCAGAACATTACCGTCGTTCACTGGACATCAAAGTGGTAGGAATCTCCGGCAGCGTTGGAAAGACCAGTACCAAAGAAATGATCGCATCCGTTCTTTCTGAAAAGTACTGTGTATTAAAGACCGAAGGGAATTTCAACAACGAGATCGGACTTCCTCTGACCGTATTCAATCTCCGCAAGGAGCATGAAGTTGCTGTTCTTGAAATGGGGATCAGTCATTTCGGTGATATGGAACCACTTGCAAAGATTGCACGCCCGGATGTCTGCGTGATCACAAATATCGGATATGCTCATCTCGAAAATCTCGGAACAAGGGATGGTATTTTAAAAGAAAAGACTTCCATGTTCGATTTCATGAATCCTGATGGTACTGTCATTCTCAACGGTGATGATGACAAGCTCCGTGGATATACTTCCGAACGTGGGATTCAGCCGGTTTACTTCGGACTCGATCCTGCCTGCCCGTTCCACGCAGAACAGATTCAGAAAATGGGACTGAAAGGAACAGTTGCCACATTCGTGACACCTTCTTCCAGTTTTTCTGCCCACGTTTCCATCCCCGGAGATCACATGATCTCCAATGCACTTGCAGGAGTTGCCGTCGGTTATGCACTTGGAATGAAAGACGAAGAGATCATCCGTGGAATTGAAAAGCTTGTCCCGATCGCAGGACGCAACAATCTGATCGAGGCAGAACATTATACAATCATTGATGACTGTTATAATGCCAATCCGGCTTCTATGAAGTCCTCTCTTGATGTTCTCGCCTTTGCCGATACCCGCACCGTAGCAATCCTCGGTGATATGGGAGAACTTGGAGCAGATGAAAAGAAAATGCATGCCGAAGTGGGAAGTTATGCCGTTAAAAAGGGCATCAGCCTTCTCATCTGCATCGGAACTCTTTCCGCAGAAATGGCGAATGCCGCCCGGACAGCTTCTGAAGCATCTTCTGATTCCGACACCAAAACTCTCGTATATCATTTTGATACAAAAGAAGCTTTTTACCGGCAGATGGATCAGCTTTTAAAAGAACAGGATACTGTTCTCGTCAAGGCATCTCATTTTATGGAATTTCCTGAAATTGTGAAGAGGCTGCAAGTACAATAAATTAAATGTTTGACGTAACATTGCACACTTTGACAAAAAAATCCGTATGATATGGGAAAAACTCATATCATACGGATTTTTTTCCTGGAATCTGATTCAGGAAATCACGATCTAATTTCTCAGAATCCACTGATCCATATTCTCATATTCTTAAATATTCAGAATCTTTAGATATTCAGAAGGTCGCTGAACACTTTCAATGCTCCGTCTGTCTCATGTGCAAGCACACGCTTTGCGAGAACCTTACCAAGCTGAACACCTTCCTGATCGAAGCTGTTTACATTCCATACAAATCCCTGGAACATAACTTTATTCTCAAAGTGAGCAAGAAGAGCTCCGAGAGCCTCCGGTGTGAGTGCCTCACCAATAATGATACTGGACGGGCGTCCACCTTCAAAGTTCTTATTTTTATTCTCATCAGCTTTTCCACATGCAAAGGCTACGATCTGTGCAGCTACATTCGCACATAACTTCTGCTGGCTTGTGCTGTCCTGGATCACTACATCTGTTCCGATCTGACTGTTCTTAAATCCGATAAACTGAAGCGGCACGATATCCGTTCCCTGATGAAGCAACTGATAGAAAGAATGCTGTCCATTGGTTCCCGGCTCTCCGAAAATAACCGGTCCAGTCGGATAATCTACCGGCTCACCAAAGCGGTTTACAGATTTACCGTTAGACTCCATATCCAACTGCTGCAAATGTGCCGGGAAACGGCTCAGAGCCTGTGAATATGGAAGAATTGCTGTGCTTGGATATCCCAGTACATTACGCTCGTAAACTCCGATCAGAGCATCCAGCATTGCCGGGTTCTGTAATACATCCTGATTCAGAGAAAGCTTGTCTTCCTCTGCCGCACCCTTTAAGAATGCTGCAAATACTTCCGGTCCAAATGCCAGTGAAAGAACTGCCCCGCCAACTGCAGATGTTGAAGAATAACGTCCTCCGATATAATCATCCATGAAGAAAGCTGCAAGATAGTCATCACTCTTTGCAAGCGGTGAAGTCTCACTTGTAACAGCGATCATATGCTTCGATGCATCCAGTCCTGCATTCTTCAGGGCATCCTTTACAAAAGATTCATTTGTCAGCGTTTCCAGTGTTGTACCGGACTTGGAAACCAGTACGAAAATAGAATGTGCCACGTCGATGGAATTCAGAACTGCTGCCGCATCATCCGGGTCAACATTGCTGATGAACTTTGCTTCCATCTTAAATGTATCATTCTTCTTTGCCCAGTTTTCAAGTGCAAGATACATTGCACGCGGACCAAGGTCACTACCACCGATACCAATCTGAACAACTGTAGTAAATTTCTCACCTGCCGCATTGGTAATCTCACCGTTATGTACTTTATTTGCGAACTCTGCAATTCTCTCCTGCTGCTCTACATAAAAAGCTCTCTTGTCCACGCCATCAGCCTCAACGGCCTCTCCAAGCTGTCCACGGGTCATATGATGAAGTACGAGACGTTTCTCTCCGGTATTGATCACTTCTCCATTGTAAAGAGCTGCAAACTTCTCTCCAAGCTGAGCTTCCTCTGCCAGCTTTACAAGTGCATCGAGAACTTTCTCATCCACCTGCTTTGCAGCATAATTATAAGCAAGTCCTGCTGCCATCGGGATGCTGTAATTCTTCACACGTTCAGCACCATTCTCTCCTGTCATTGCAGATACGAGATCTACCCGTTCTGTCTCTGAAAGAGTCTGAAATGAAGCCAGAGTATTTAAGTTGTTCCAGGTAACCATAATAGTTTCCTCCTTAATAAAACTTTATTTATTGCCATTGTCTTCTAGTCTTATTGATTATACTATTAAAAGGTTCTTAATTCAAGACTTGCAAATTCCGGCAAAAGAAAAACCTGAAGAATACTTTATCTTCAGGTTTTGAGAGGCGCAGACCGGATTTGAACCGGTGCATCAGGGTGTTGCAGACCCACGCCTT
>ERZ773227.292-NODE-292-length-50434-cov-4.782687_pt1 | contig 50434 bp, 48 predicted proteins | sample MGYA00580525_ERZ773227 | MGnify/ENA primary metagenome ERZ773227 (study PRJEB29015, sample SAMEA2737782) | human gut metagenome | biome: human gut; feature: human-associated habitat; material: faeces | place: China | collected 2012 ... | reverse complement strand
AATACATACATTCGCAAAGTGTTTTCACCAATCACACTCTCTCTATATTTGAATAGAATGCATTCATATCCTTATCACTATTGTTGCCTAGATTATAGACCGAAATACAAGGTGTGTCAAAAGAAAAGCTCAAGAATTGAAGCACATATTTAAGCTTTAAGCATTCAGATCTATAAGCACTTCATTTTTTGTTACCACTCTATCTTGCGGCAAAGATATATCAAATCCATTTGTATTTGTAAAAATCATCATAATAGGCATATCGTATTTTTCTCTTAATAGTTTTAAATTTACTTTTATAACAGGTTGTCCAGCACTAATATAATCTCCTTGTTTTACATCCAAAACTTGAAACCCATCTCCATTCGACTCCACAGTATCAACTCCAATATGAACTAGAATTTCCACACCATTTTTCATTTTTACTCCAAAAGCATGACCTGTAGGAAATAGAACCTTCAAATCACCGCTACAAGGTGAACATACTATAACCTCATCTTTATCACTTATAATAGCTAGTCCATCTCCCATCATTTTTGATGCGAAAGCTGGATCACTTACGTTTTCCAAAGGTACTAGTGTACCATTGGCAACAGCGACAAATTCATCGTCTGAACATACTACTGTATTCACTTCTTTTTTCTTAAAAATAGACAACATAATATATTTCCTCCTTTTGTTTATTTTATAAATTCATATATAGCTTGACTTACACCATGTTCATCACAGCTTTTTACTATTTTGTATGCATAATCTTTAATTTCTTGAATACTGTTTTCTGGTGCAAAACTATATTTAAACAATTCAAACATACTTAAATCGTTATGAGAATCGCCCATAACCATAACTTCATCTTTTTTAATATTGGCATGCTCGCAATATCGTTTCAAAGCAAGTCCTTTTGTGGCTGTCAAATTCGTTACTTCTACATTATTTTTTCCTGTAGATAGATGGGATAACTCTGTAAATTTTTCTAATTCCTTTTTTACATCTTCCACGGGCTTTGAGTTATAGTGAAATCCTTCTACTTTTAAAACTTTTTTTGTTTTTGCGAATTCTTGTATATCTTCAATCTGAACTAAATTATTACAAGGCTTATCCATATTTGTTGCGAAAATATGTGCCATCTCCTGATTTCTTATCTTTCCTATTCTTTCAATAAATCTTTGTCGTACCTCTACAGGATCTGTTGTTGTATAGAAACCATCTGTTGTAAAAATCATATGTGGAACATCATGTTTATTCATGATTTCACATACTTCTTCAAGATACTTATTATTGAAGAAATTTTGAAACACTAGATTTTCATCTTCATCATAAACTTCTGAACCATTGCCAAGTAATAACACTGGTTTATGTTTTAATAAACAAGTAATATCTTTTACACTTTGTAGATCTCTACCTGTTGAAAAACAAAATTTAGCTCCTTTTTGATATGCATATTCAATTGCATCTAAATTGATTTTTGAAATTCGATTTGGCTCATCTAATAGAGTTCCATCCAAATCGCTCGCAATCAGTTTAATCATAACTTCTCCCTTCATCCATCTACAAAAAACCCAGCTGGTTAAGCAGCTGGGAGAAAACTTTTAATTATTTTCTTTTTGCTGCTTTAATAGGACCTTCATCAATTCCTAAAATATAAGTGATGATTGCAGCTGCAACAATTGCTACAGCAGCACCAATAAACATTGCCCAAGCAGTTGATAAGAACATTGGAGCAATGGCTAGTATGTTTGAATATCCAAACACAAATGCTCTAGCTCCTAATAATGATGCAACGATACCACCGATGGCAGCACCACCCATTACTCCATACATTGGTTTTTTATATTTTAAGTTACATCCATAAATAGCTGGTTCTGTAACTCCAGCAACAATAGCACCGACTGCCAATGATAAACATTCTGATCTAAATTCTTTATCTTTTGTACGTAAAGCCACACCTAAACAAGCTCCACCTTCTGCAACATTGTGTAATACGAATGCAGGACGAATAACAGCATCATAACCAATAGTATCCATATTTTGGATCATGAATGGAGATAAGGCTGTGTGCATTCCTGCCATAATCATCCATGGAAGACATGCAGCTAAAACAGCAACCGCAATAAATGGAACATGATCACCTAAGAATAAGAATACATAACTGATTGCATCACCAAGATAACGTCCAGCTGGTCCTAACACAACAAATGCTAATGCTCCAGTAACAAGAATAGTTAATGAACCTACTAACAATGATTTTAAAATTCCTGGAATCACTTTATTCAAGCCTTTTTCAATATAGTAAGCAGCAATTGGAATTAACAAGGCAGGAAGTAATTGTCCATTATAAGTAATAGCACGGCATGGAATACCAAATAATGTAATCGCAGTTCCATCACCAACTGCAGTTACCCATTCTGTAGTAAGTAAAGCAGCAGTAACTAACATTGCATAAATTTCAGTTCCACCTAATTTTTTTGCAGCACCATAAGCTACGAATATAGGCATAAAGTAAAATGGTGCATTGGCAATCCAACCTAAAACCATACTTGTTGATGAGCCTGCAAAACTTGGCATTACATATGGCAATAGCATTAAAATTACTTTTAAAATACCACCCGCAACTAAACCTGGAACCAAAGGTGTAACACTTGCTTGTACATATCCTAATACGATTTGTGGGATACTTTGTTTTTCTTTTGGTCCATCATCTAGATTTTCATCTACAACGGCACCCTGAGTAAAATTATTTTGTTTAACAATTTCTTCAAATACAGGTAATAAGTTTGCTCCTAAGATAACCTGTAATTGTCCTCCAGAGTAAATAACTCCTAAAACTCCTTTAATATTTTTTAAAGCCTCTTGATCTGCTTTATTTACATTTTTTAATACGAAACGTGCTCTAGTCATACAGTGAGCAACTGAATTTACGTTTTCTGGTCCGCCGACATGTTGTACAATTTCTTGTGCAATAGCTTTTGCATCTATTTTTGCCATTTTATTTTCTCTCCTTATAGAATTCTAGTTATGTGGATAGTTAAATAAAGTCTTTCCGCTGAATCCATCTTGCATGAATATGTTTCATATAGATAAGACTCAATATTATCCAAACATTTTTTATAACTTTAAATCTCTCATCATTTTCATTAAAGAATGCTGCATCGAATCGATTATCACACTCTTGTTTTTCAATAATGACTCGTTTTATAAAATACTTCAGATGAATCACTAAACGATAGAAGCCAGGATTCGATTCATTTAATTCGATTCCTAATGAACTTTCAATAATTCCTAAAATAGTTTTAGTTCCACTAAGAATAGTATTGATATCTTCTTCATTTTGATTGATATTTCCATTTATAAAATGGAATGCGATACTAGCAGCTTCTGTCGTATCCAGTTCAATATGATAAAATTCGTTAATCATTTGAACTGCCTGTTTTGCAACTTTGTATTCATCTTTGTAGAATAATTTAATTTCTTCTAAAGACAAAGTAACTCTTGTCTCGTGATTTTTAATTTGTGTAACCGCAAAGTGAATGTGATCAGCTAAACTTAAAACCAATCCGTCTTTGAATTGTTGATGCAATTCATCTTGCGCATACGCAATAATGTTTTCTGTTAATTGGAAACATTCAAATGGAATTTCCTCCACTAAGCTTTCAAAACGATTTTTGTAAGCATTATTACGTAATTCGTAAATTTTATAGATTTTTTTAGAGTCGACTAAATCATGTACATGTTTTCCAAATCCAATTCCTGAACCCATGATAATAATTTCTTTTTTATCTTCATTTTCAGAAATGACAACGTTGTTATTTAAAACTTTTTTTATTACATAATATTGCTTAACCATAATCTCTTCTTAGTAGCTAAGATCTTTACCATTTGTGTGGCAAACTTTCTTCATCCACTCAAATGATTTTTTCTTGCTTCTCTCTCCTGTTCCATTTCCTTTGTCGTCTAGGTCTACATAAACAAAACCATAACGTTTTTTCATTTCACCTGTACTTAGTGAAACCAAATCTGTATTTCCCCACATTGTGTAACCAAGAACTGGCACTTTATCAATGTTAACAGCTTTCTTCATTTCTTCGAAATGCTGAGCTAAATATTTAATTCGATAATCATCGTTTACAGTTCCATCTGCTTCTTTGACATCGATTTCTCCTAAACCATTTTCAACGACAAACAATGGTTTTTGGTAACGATCATACAATTCATTTAATGTATAGCGAAGTCCAATTGGATCAATTGGCCATCCCCATTTTGTACTTTCTAAGTATGGATTTGGATCTCCTCCAAGTAAGCCCATAGCCCAAGTTAATTTTGTATCTTTTGAAATTGTCATTGATCTGTAGTAACTAAATGTTACCATATCCAATGTTCCTTCACGTAAAATCTCATCATCCCCTGGTTCTTTTGCCAATTTTACGCCACGTTCTTCAAAGAACTGATCTGTAAAGTTAGGATAGTAACCACGTGCCATAATATCAATAAACCATAAGTTATTACGACGTTTCATATAGCTTGCCATGATATCTTGTGGATCACATGTCTTTGGATACATTTGAGATAACGCATACATTGTACCCACCATATTTTCTGGATCAATTTCATGTGCGATTTTTACAACTTTTGCGCTTGCCACAAACATATGGTGTTTTGCTTGATAAACTGTTTGTTCGTCTTGTTTATGTGTTCCGATTTGTGCATATCCATTTACAGCATTGATTTCGTTAAATGTTAACCAATATTTACAACGACCTTTATATCTTTCTAATACTGTTGTTGCATATCGAACATAGCAATCTATCACATGACGGCTTGACCAACCATCATATTTTCTTGCCAAATAATCTGGAAGTTCGTCGTGGCAAATTGTAATTAATGGTTGAATGTTATATTTTTCAAGTTCTGTAATTACATCATCATAAAATTTTAAACCTTCTTCATTTGGTTCTAATTCATCTCCTGTTGGGAAAATTCTAGGCCAGCAAATAGAGAAACGAAATACATTGAATCCCATTTCACCCATTAAAGCAATATCTTCTTTATAGTGATGATAGAAGTCAACTGCTTTGTGACTAGGATAATATTGATCATCATAAATCTTTGCTTCAGCTCCATCTGGGAAACTTTCACGAGTAGGAACCTCACCTCTAGTACCATCAGCAAGTTCTAATGTAATCATTCTTGGCTTTTCTAAAGATCCGTCTGTTTCAAAATCATGAGTGGATAACCCTTTTCCACCTTCATTAAATCCACCTTCGTATTGGAAGTCCGCTGTAGCTCCTCCCCATAAAAAGCCTTTTGTAAATTCTGCCATATAAGCTCCTTTCAACAAAAAAGAGGCAACACCTATAAAAAGCCCATCATACTAATATCCCTACTAGTATTACTTTCTAAAGGTATTGCCCCACTAAATCTTTTGGGTAACAAACCAACATATATGTCTTATTTATTTGTACGTGCTAATGATAGCGCATACACAAATAAATGTCAACACTTTTTTGAAAACGATTTCAAAAAACTACTTTTAAAAATACTCTTTACAATATTCATTGAACTCCTTCTTAATTGAATGCAATATTTTTCCCTTCTTATATACTAAAGCTATTGGATAATGTAAATCGTCTTTTAACAAAATCATTTTGATTTTTGGGTTCTCAAATTCTTGATACACTTTTTTAAATGAAAGAGATATACCTACATTTTCTTCCACAAAACTAAACATCGTACTTGTATGAGGCATTTCTATGGCTATGTTTGGTTCAAAACCAGCTCGTTTACATGCATCATAGAATATTTCATATCCACCTGAGCCTTTTTCAGGAAAGATAAATGCTTCATCTTTTATATCGCTTAATTTTATTTCAGACTTTTTAGATAATGGATTTAATGATGATACAACTAAACATAGCTCATCATCAATTAATGGAGATATTACATAATCTGAATGATTATCTAACAAATCCATTCGAATCAAAATAAAATCAAAGTCATCAATATGATCAATGGCATACCTGGCATTGCTTTCTTTGATATGAAATTCTAGATTTTGATGAGATAAAGAAAAATCTCTTAACATTTTAGGAATGTGGTATGGTGATAAAACACTCATGCATCCTAGGCGAATAGTATTGGGTTGTAGTTCAACTAATGCACGATCATACATTTTTAGTATGGACTTGGCGTATTTATAAAACTTTTCACCTTCCACAGTTAAAACCGTTTCATGCATAGTGCGATTAAACAATTGCACACCTAATTCATTTTCCATTTTCTTGATTTTCTTTGAAAGTGTACTTTGCGACATATTGCATTCATAGGCAGCTTCTGTAAATCTTTTTTTATCACTCAATACCACAAAACATTTTAAACTTTCAATTTCCATCACAATCACCCTATTCCATTTTGGAATATCTTAACGCAAACATCGAATTGTTTGCAAGTACATGTCTTTATATAATGCATATATCGATTGGGGGGGGTAAAACAATGCCAAATTATATGAGAAGAAAACTTATTGTTTATTTAACAGGAATTTTTACACTAGCTATTGGATCCAATTTATTTTTAAATGCCGCTCTTGGCGTTGCTCCATCTTGTTCTTTAGCCCTGACATTCACTTTCCTTCTTCCAGGCAGCTATGCACTCTTTAATTTTATTGTGAATACTTTGATTTTAATTCTAGAGGCACTCATTGCGCGTAAATTTGGAAAAACACAAATTCTCCAATTCATTATCACTTTCATTTATTCCTACTTAATCAAACTCACATCATTATTCTTAACACATATACAACCACATACATTCTTAGAACAAGTTTTATTAGCTATATTAGCCTGTATTGTCATGGCTCTAGGCATCACATTAACAATTCATTCAAATCTTACAGTCATGCCTTATGAAGGCTTCATTGGTGCACTAGCATTTCGTTTAAGAAAGGACTTTGGAAAACTTAGAGTAATCATTGATGTAACATTTACTCTTGCATCAATCGTTATATCCTTAATTTTATTACATAGTATTAAATCTGTTGGTTTAGGTACAATACTTGCATCATTCTTAACTGGTAGTGTTGTATCATTCTTTGATACAATTTTAACCACAAGACTAAATCATTATCTTGGTACAGCTATTTTGAATCAATTATAAAAGGATTCGTCTAAATATTTTTGATTAATCTCAATATGTTCTTTCATCAATTGTTCAGCCAATTCTTCATCTCTTTCTTTAATCGCATTTGCGATTTTTTTATGGCTTAAAATTGTATGTTCTTTTAAAGCAGCATGTGTGACATCTATTAAAGAACGAATATTCGTAGTTAAAATTGGTATCAAATTTTCTACCGCTAGATTTCTACTAGAATTGGCAATTTTTGTATGAAATTCTACATCTAAATCACTGTAATCTTCATCATTTAAAATGGCAATTTCAATTTTATGACTCAATTCAATAATTTCTAAAATCTCAGAATCCGTTGCATTTCGAGCAGCCCATTTAGCGATAGAAGGCTCTAACAATAATCTTACATCCATTGAGTCTTTAACAAGTTTATTCTTATTATTAATAAAAGAAAAGCCTAATGGATCTTCTACAACTCCTGTTTTTTCTGCAACAAACGTACCAACTCCACGTCTGATTTCAACAATATTTCTTGAAACTAAAGATTTAATAGCTTCACGAATCGTTCCTCTTCCAACGTTCAATTCTTTCATCAATTCTTGTTCGCTAGGCAATCTTTCACCTGGAAGTAATTCTTTTGATTCAATTAAATCAATTATTTTATCCGCAATTATTTGCGGTAATGGTCTTTTATCTAACATATCCATACCATATTCACTTTATTTATATTTCATCCTTCTAATAAGCTGTAAGTTCAAAGTATAACTAACTTTCCATTTGACGTATGACGTCTTATGCTTAATATAATTGTATCTTTTTATTTTTTTATAATCAATCAAAAAAAAAGCCAAATCATTAAGATTTGACTTTCACCTTTTTATTCAAATGTAGCGATTACACTTTCTTTAGCCTTAACCTCTTGATCAGAAACAAATTTTACATTCTTTGCGTTACCAGGATTTAATAAAACTAGCATAATCACGTCTTCATAATTCATTGCCTTTAGTTTGTCATGATCAAAAGTAATTAATAGTTGACCTTGTTTTACTTTTTGTTCTTTTGTTACTTTACAACTAAAAACTTTTTCCGTTAAATTCACTGTATCTAATCCACAATGAATCAAGATTTCCATACCATTATCCAATGTTAATCCTACCGCATGTTCTGTACTATCAAATATGGCAGTCACTTTTCCATCACAAGGAGCATATACTTCATTTCCCTTTGGTTTAATGGCAATGCCATCTCCCATCATTTTTTGTGAAAACACATCATCGTTTACCTGATCGATTGAAATCAAGTCACCACTTATATATGCTTTCAAATCATTACTATTTTTTCTTTTCTTAAATAAAAACATGTTTTACACCTCCAAAAAAAACTTTATAATTATAAAAGAAGAAAGGATGTTTCCCTTGAAATTAAATTTAAATATTCCATTAAATTCTTTATCAAATAAAGAACTTAACATTTTACAATATATTCATGATAACGAAGATAGAATCAGTACCATGAGCATTCAAACATTCGCAAAAGAAATTAACTATTCTACATCTACAGTTTTACGTTTTTGCCGAAAGCTTGGCTTTAGTGGATTTCCAGAATTAAAATTTTTCTTGCGTCGCCAGGAAGAAGAATCTTCTAAAAATATTACTAATTATTCCGTTCAATCGATTAAAAAATCCATTATCACAGATTTAGAAGGTACAACTAGCTTAATGAATACCGAAGATCTTTTTCAAATTGCCAAGTTACTATCAAGTAATGCCCCTGTTTATATTCATTCTCCTGCTGGTTTAACAGATATTTCCGTTAATTATTTAGAAAGTATGTTGTTTATATCGGGTTGTCAAAATATATACAAATCTCCTGCAGCTAAAATGACACATCACTACATTCAAACTCTTGATAAAGGAAATATATTTATCTTTATTTCCAGTTCTGGAAAATTTGAATCTACACTAAACTTAGCTAAAGAAGCAAAGCTTCATGGCATGATTGTCATTTCAATTTCTTCCATTGAAAATAATGATTTAGCTGAAATATCTAACTACAATATCCGCTTCTTTTCTAAAAAGACGGAAAATGAAGGTGCCGATTCAACTTCGAGATTTTGTACTTTCTTTGTATTAAGTGCATTCATTGAATTTTTCAACGAATATAAGAAAGGAATAGACCATGAAATCATTTCTTGATACAGTAGATGTTAACAATTTAACTTCTAGTGAACAAATTATTTATCAATATTTTAAAGATCATTTAAACAATATCGTTTATTTATCTCTAAGTGATATTTGTAAAGAATTATATGTATCCAATGCAACCGTTATTCGATTCAGTCAAAAGCTAGGTTTCAAGGGATTCAATGAACTTAAATTCCAATTAAAAAATGAGCTTAATCTTACAAATAAATCCGTAAATGCATGGGATACCATTCCTCATCGCACCTCTATTTTAAAAGATTTTATTGATAACATTGACAATAAAATAATTGAGCAAATTTGTTCTGAAATCAAAAATCATAAATCTATCTATATTTATGGCAGAAATATGTCGAGCTTACCTGCCAAATATTTACAATCTATGTTAAATACAATGGACATTCCATGTATTTATATAGATTGGATTGATTTTTTGTCTGCACTTTCTAAATCATTTCCAGACAATGCTGTTCTTTTCATTTTCACAAATTATGGAGATAAATCCATATATGAACCCATTGTAAAACAGTGTCATGAACGACACGTGAAAATCATTTGGATTTCTAGTACAGATTTAGATTCTTCTTTATTAAATTCGAACGACATCTATATATCAACTCACGAAGCAAAATTAGAATCGCCTCCATTATTAACAAAATTAACATCTTTTCTATTAGTACAATTTATCATTGAATATTTGCGTCATAATATAGATAAGCAGGAAGCTTAAAATACTTCCTGCTTTTTTAGTTTAATATTTTAATACTTCACGAACGGCATCTGCAATTTTTTCAACTTTAGGTCCATAAATAACTTGAATATGTGTATCACTTGGTTTAACAATACCCATTGATCCTGTTTTCTTTAACATATCCTCGTTTACAGCTGCCATATCTTTAACATCCACACGAAGTCTAGAAATACAGTTATTAACAACAACGATGTTATCTCTTCCACCAAGTCCTTCAATAATTGTATTTACTGTATTAACCATTTTTTCATCTAATGACATATTACTAGAAGCATCATCATCTTCATCTGATACATCAATTGAAATATTTTTCTTTGATAAATACCATTTAAATACAGAATAGTAAATGACTGCATAGAATACACCGACAACAATAACCCAATACCAATTAGATCCTGGTTGGAATACACCCCAGATAAAGAAGTCAATAATTCCTCCACCTGTATTACCAATGATTACATTTAAAACTGTCATCAACATGAATGAAATACCACCCATAATTGAATGGAATACAAATAATGCAGGTGCAATGAACATAAATGAGAATTCAAGTGGTTCTGTAATACCTGAAACAAAACTTGCAGCAACTCCGGCAATCATCAATGCTTTTACTTTTTGTTTCTTTTCAGCTGGTGAAGTTTGATAAATAGCTAAAGCTGCAGCTGGTAAACCAAACATCATAAATGGCATTTTACCTTGTCCTAAGAATTGAGTATATGGTTGTAAATCTTTTAAAGGAACTTTATCAACAAATTGTAAGAAGATATTTAAACATCCTTCTACTCCTTGGAATGTTCCACCTAATGGAGTTGTTCTAAATAATGAATTTAATACGTGGTGAAGTCCAGTTGGAATCAACAATCGTTCTAAAGTACCGAAAATAAACACTCCAAATGCACCTGCTGAATGAATCAAATCACCTAAGCCATTGATTCCTACAGAAATAGGTTCCCAAATTAATGGCATAACCAATCCAATACCAGCCATAGTTACAATAACAACTAATGCTACAAATCGTTTTCCTCCATAGAAGGCAATTGCTGCAGGGAATTGTACTTTATGATATTTATTATGTAGCCATGCCGTTACTAAACCAGCAATAATACCTGCAGTGGCTCCCATGTCTACAGTATCAACACCCAAAATATTAGAAATTTTCATTGCGCTAAAGTCCATGACTCCAGTTTGAATCATACAGCTAGAAGCTACTAAAAATGCGTAATATCCTAAGAATCCAGCAAAAGCTGCTACACCTTTATCTTCTTTAGCTAATCCTAACGCAATAGAAATTGAGAATAAGACTGGCATTAAAGTAAATACAATACCTGATACCTTATTTAAAGTTGAGATAATAAATAAAGGCACACTAGCAGCTAAGAAAGGTAAAACTTCCTGTACTTGTGGTTTCATTAATGCACTTGATAAACCTAATACGATACCACAAGCAGCTAGTGCAGCAATTGGCATCATCAAACTTCTTCCTAAATCAGAGAAGAATCCCATTATTTTATTTTTCATATACTTTCTCCAAAATCTTCTTTTCTATTTTAAAATAAGACTCTCATAATTTGCAAATTCTTTAGTATATATCATGAGAGTCTTACATAATTAGTTATCTTATTTCAATTCAGGCCATTGATCTCCATTAGCTTCAATCAATGCATCCAAAATCTTTCGTGCTTCTTTTGCATCATTGATCAATCGGTTCAATGTGAATGCTTCAAGTGCCTTTTGGTATGAATGTTCATAATATGCATCTACTAATAGCTTTTCACTTGATACTTGTTGTACCAATAATCCCAAATAGAATTGTGGAATATTTCCTACTCGCATTGGTCTTGGTCCATTGATTCCTAATTCACATACTACTTCTACCATTGCATCATCTTGCATGTTCGCAATAGCTCCATTGTTTTCTACAATCAAAATGAATCTTCCTAATGTATTGAATGCGATGGCTTCTGCTACTTTGATCATCATTTCTGCATGTGCATCACTGATTGCGTGGAATTTGTCTCCTAGTTTTCCTGCTTTAATGATTTCTTCACATTCTTTGAACACTCGTGTTTCACGTCCATCGATAACTTCATCTGCACGTGTATAATTTGGATTTAAATGACTTGCCTTATATTCTGGATATAAATAGTATCCATCATATGTATTTGGTAAGTAGTCTGGGAAATCTTCCATCATTGTTTGTACAAATCCATATGTTTCCAACCATGATTTGTCACGTTGTTCTGCATCTTGTGGTAAGAATCCTTTTTCTTTTACGATTTCACGAATTTTTGGTAATAAATCTTCACCTGTTTTACGATCATACATATGTGTAAACCATCCATAGTGGTTCAATCCAAAGTATACTGGATCTAAATCGTTCCAGTCACATCCTAATAATCTTGATGTTGAACGTACGACGTTTTCTGGTTGGTCACAGATATTCAAGATTTTCTTGTCATCTGGGAATTCTCTTCTCAAGCATTCGGCTACGATTGCAGCTGGGTTTGAGTAGTTTAAGATCCATGCTTCTGGTGAATATTCACGAATCTGGTGAATAGCTTCTACCATATCTACACATGAACGTAATCCGTAACTCATTCCTCCTGCACCACATGTTTCTTGTCCAATCTTTCCAAAGCTCAATGGAATGTGTTCATCTTTTTGACGCATGTGAAGTCCACCTGCACGCATCTGCATAAAGATGAAGTCCATGTCTTTATAAGCTTCAGCAGGATCTGTTGTATATGAGAAATCCAATTCTGGATATCTTTCTTTAAACATGATTTCTCCATATTGTCCGATTGGTTTTTGTCTTTCTCCATCGATATCGAACAATACAAGTTTATTTAATGGGAATTCTTCTTGCATACGAGCAAATGATTTTAAGAATCCTAATGTATAAGTGCTTCCTCCACCTACGATACATACGTTATATTTTTTCATTTTAATTTCTCCTTTTCTTTCGTTTAAAATGGCCAATTTTTTTACGAATTCAATTTACACTCATAATATAATTCACAATTTTACAAATGTAAACGTTTTCGCACGTGTTAGGCTTATATGTGTAACAATGACAATTATTACATGTATAGTAATTCTTTACATTTACTTTATTTAAAGCTTTTTGCAAGAAAAAAAGCACGAATTGTGCTTTTATCAAGAGTTTATAAACTGTATTAATCTTTCGATTTCTCTAAAATCCTTTATGACTAACATATTATTTTTTTCCGCATAATTATTTTTCATTGAATCAACAACTACAATTTTCTTTGCACCTGCACGTTTTGCAGCTTCTATCCCTGAATATGAATCTTCAAAAATAATAAAGTCCTTTATATCTACATTGATATTTTTTGCAGCTAACAAGAAAATACTTGGATCTGGCTTTCCTGGAATAATGCCATCATTGTATGCCACATTATTTATATCAAACCAATTATCTAAATCAAGGTGATCAAAGAAGAATTTAACATTTGGAAAAGCCGAAGCCGTTGCGATATTTCTATCTATTCCCTTTTCTTTTAAATAGTCAAGAAAATCAACCAATCCTACAGCCAGTTTAAAATCCAGACTCTCCAAACACATCTTTCGATAAATTACTTCTTTTTCTTCACCAATTTTTAATGCTTCTTCAGGACTACACTCAATATTCAAAAAATATTTGAAAGTATCTATAATGTTTTTTCCATGAACATACTTTTGAAATTCATCCTCTAGAATAGGACGGTTTATTTTGAATATCTCCATCAAACATCATTGTTCCATTAAAGTCAAAAATACAATTAATCATTCTATCAACTCATTTCTTTTACTTTTTCCTTTGCCTTTTTCGATATTTCTAATGCGATATTTTTTGATTCTCCCGTATAACTTTTTGGATCTAACATTGAATATATTTCTTCTTCAGAATATATCGATAATATTCTTTTATCTTTTGATAAAACTTCAAAATAATCTTTTTTATCTGTTTCAGCTAGAATGGCGTCTTCATATACAATTTCATGTGCTTTTTCTTTACCAATAACTTTTGCCAAAGACATCATAACGTACTCACTATTATCCAATCCTTTATTAAGGTTCGCATTAAATAACATTCGATCTTCATTCACAATAATATCTCTAGTTAATTCTTCTGCTCGTATTAATATTTCTGTCATTAACTCTGTAGCCTCTTCGATAAGTCCATCAAACAACATATATGAACTTGAATCAGCCTCAAACATTCGGCTCGCGCTATATAATGCAGGCGTTATTAAGCTATACAACTTTTGTGAATTTGCGATAATACCCTTCGCAAGCTTTGGGTTAATCTTTTGAGGCATCGTTGAACTGCCAACTGTCCCTTTTTGAAAAGGTTCACTAATTTCGCCAAATTCTTCAATACCGGTATAATAAACTTCTTCTGCCATTTTATGGAAAGTATTCGCAACCAAAGAAAGTATCATTAGATATTCAGTTTTATGCTGCGACATATTTCGACTAGGCACTATCATTTCACTCATATCTAGTATTTCTGACACTCTTTCTTGAACCAAACGCCCTTTTTTTCCTGTGGAATTAAATGAGCCAACAGCTCCACCCATCATCACTTGGAAGATCCTGGATTCACTTTGTTCCATACGTTCAATATTGGTCAACAACTCGTTTGTCCATACCGAACATTTATATCCATAAGTAATGGGAATGGCATGCTTTCCATGAGTTCTTCCAGGCATTACAGTTTCTGCATATTTATCGGTTAAATCTGCTAGATGATTTAATATATCCTTTAAAAACGAATACATGACTTGATAAACATCTTTTAGTTGAAGCATTTGTGCTGTTTGTTGAATATTCTGTGTCGTGCATCCATAATGAAGATATTTTCTACCTTCTTCATTTAATATTGGTAAAATAGCCTTTAAAAATGAAACAAAACCATGACCCACGACTTTCTTATTTTTCTGCATTAATGCATAATCAAAATTTTCAATAATTGCCTTTTGTTCTATTTCTAAAGCTGCACTTTCTGGAATCAATCCAATCTCAGCCTGTGCCTTAGCTAAAGCACGTTCGGCCTTAAGCCAATAGTCATACTTACTCTTTTCGCTCATAATTTCTTTTATACCACGATCATCTAAACTACTTTTTGAATCATACAATGCTCTCATAAGTAAATATACCTCCTTTTTTAACTTAAATTAATGTCGTTTTCCTGCATTTGGATGTACATTATTTCTTCTTTTTCCTGTCATATCCAAAACTTTTTATTGAAATATTAAAGTTACCTTCATCATATTCATATTAAATTAAAATCTTCATCATGATATTGTCGCATTAAATTTTTGTTCTTTCTTTACAAATTCCATTATTCCATGTCCAATAATACTTTCTCATTCCATAGTACAACTCATTGTATCAGCATAGAAAATAAAACTGTAATCGCAATCCATTTCGAATGTTACTTTATTATTTTTTCTTAATACATCCATTTTCTTTCCTTCTAAAGCTTCAAGAAAATATAAGGAAACTTTTCATTTAATTTCTCAATCACTTCTGTGCATATACAATCTCTTTTTTCAATCTCAACTTAACATTAAAATAATTATTCTTTACAATTACTTATATTTTACAGTATCACTTAAAAATAAATCTAGGAATCTATAGGTTACTGCTGTCATAGCATTAGTCACCTAAATTAATCCCTAGATTATTGTTTATCCTAACTTTTATCCTTTATATTAAATATTATTTCAATTCAGGCCATTGATCTCCATTAGCTTCAATCAATGCATCCAAAATCTTTCGTGCTTCTTTTGCATCATTGATCAATCGGTTCAATGTGAATGCTTCAAGTGCCTTTTGGTATGAATGTTCATAATATGCATCTACTAATAGCTTTTCACTTGATACTTGTTGTACCAATAATCCCAAATAGAATTGTGGAATATTTCCTACTCGCATTGGTCTTGGTCCATTGATTCCTAATTCACATACTACTTCTACCATTGCATCATCTTGCATGTTCGCAATAGCTCCATTGTTTTCTACAATCAAAATGAATCTTCCTAATGTATTGAATGCGATGGCTTCTGCTACTTTGATCATCATTTCTGCATGTGCATCACTGATTGCGTGGAATTTGTCTCCTAGTTTTCCTGCTTTAATGATTTCTTCACATTCTTTGAACACTCGTGTTTCACGTCCATCGATAACTTCATCTGCACGTGTATAATTTGGATTTAAATGACTTGCCTTATATTCTGGATATAAATAGTATCCATCATATGTATTTGGTAAGTAGTCTGGGAAATCTTCCATCATTGTTTGTACAAATCCATATGTTTCCAACCATGATTTGTCACGTTGTTCTGCATCTTGTGGTAAGAATCCTTTTTCTTTTACGATTTCACGAATTTTTGGTAATAAATCTTCACCTGTTTTACGATCATACATATGTGTAAACCATCCATAGTGGTTCAATCCAAAGTATACTGGATCTAAATCGTTCCAGTCACATCCTAATAATCTTGATGTTGAACGTACGACGTTTTCTGGTTGGTCACAGATATTCAAGATTTTCTTGTCATCTGGGAATTCTCTTCTCAAGCATTCGGCTACGATTGCAGCTGGGTTTGAGTAGTTTAAGATCCATGCTTCTGGTGAATATTCACGAATCTGGTGAATAGCTTCTACCATATCTACACATGAACGTAATCCGTAACTCATTCCTCCTGCACCACATGTTTCTTGTCCAATCTTTCCAAAGCTCAATGGAATGTGTTCATCTTTTTGACGCATGTGAAGTCCACCTGCACGCATCTGCATAAAGATGAAGTCCATGTCTTTATAAGCTTCAGCAGGATCTGTTGTATATGAGAAATCCAATTCTGGATATCTTTCTTTAAACATGATTTCTCCATATTGTCCGATTGGTTTTTGTCTTTCTCCATCGATATCGAACAATACAAGTTTATTTAATGGGAATTCTTCTTGCATACGAGCAAATGATTTTAAGAATCCTAATGTATAAGTGCTTCCTCCACCTACGATACATACGTTATATTTTTTCATTTTAATTTCTCCCCATATTATTTAAAATATTTTCCCCAATAATCTTTATTTGCTTCAATCAAATCATCTAAAATTGCTTTCGCTGTATCTGTATCCGTTACTGTTCTATTTAAAGCTAATGCTTGTAATAATTTTGTTTTATCTCTTTCAAACAATCCATCTACAGTTAATTTTTCATAAGCATATTGATTTTCCATCATTCCCTTATAGAATGTTGGAATTGGATCTAATGCTAATGGCTCAACTCCATTTGAACCTACTCGACATGCAACTTCAACCATCATGTTTTCATCTACATTTGGAATTACACCTTTATTCTTAGTAATAATCAAGAAGATTTCATTTGTGTTATTAATAATTGCACAAGCTAAATCTACAATGTAACTTGCATGCACGCCTCGACCAGGCTTAATTTCATATTCTGTTCCTTTTAACTTTCCTAATTTAATTACTTCTTCCATCATTTCGTAGCAACGTTTTTCTTTTCCATCCATAACTTCATTTGCACGAGTATAGTTAGGATTTGATGTTTCTACAACATGTTTTGGATATAAATAATATTTTAAGTATGTATTTGGTAAATATTCTGGATAATCCCTCAAAATATTTGCCATAAATTTATATGTTTCGATCCAACTAGGTTCCATAGTATGTTCATCTACACCACTTAGTTTAAATAAGTCTTCCCCACTAAGGATCAATTCTTTAATTTTTGGTTCTAAATCTTCACCTGTTTTCTTATCATAGATATGAGTAAACCACCCAAAGTGATTCAAGCCAAAATAACGTGGTTCAAAATCTTTACGACTACATTTCAAAATATTTGCATATTGATCCATGATAGCAATTGGCATATCACAAATATTTAAAATTCGATGATCATCTGGGAATACTCGTTTTGTTGCTTCAGCTACAATAGCTGCTGGATTTGAGTAATTCAAAATCCATGCTTCTGGTGAATGTTTACGGATCATTTTTACTAATTCAATAATGTCTGGCACACTACGAAGTCCATATGCGAATCCTCCAGCGCCACAAGTTTCTTGTCCTACACAACCATGACTCAAAGGAATCTTTTCATCTTTTTCACGCATTGGTAAACGGCCTGCTCGAATTTGCATTAAGGCAAAGTCTACATCTTTAAAAGCAACATCAGGATCTGTAGTATATGTGAATTCTTCCAATTCTGGATAATATTCACGCATTAATATTTCACCATATTTCCCCATTATTTCTTGACGTTCTGATTCTGTGTCATATAAACAAATTCGACGAATTGGAAAACGGTCTTTGTTATCAGCTAACATTGCCATTAAATCTGGATTACGGTGACTTCCACCACCCACGATTACTACATTATATTTTTTCATTCGATTATCTCCATTACATAAATAAAAGCTTAACTATTAATTAAGTCACTTTAGTTTTCAAGGATCTAATAATAGTTAAGCTTCTCTTCTTTCTAATTATTTATTATTTTAATTCAGGCCAGAAATCTTTATTTGCTTCAATCAATTCATCTAGAATTTGTTTAGCAACTTTTCCACTTGGAACTGTTTTACTTAATGTAATTGCTTGCCACATCTTTTGATAACTATGTTCAATCCAAGCTTCTACAACTAGTTTTTCAACACATACTTGTTCTGTCATCAATCCACGTTGGAATGTTGGGATATCTCCAATCTTTAATGGTTCTGGTCCATTTGAACCTACCAAACATGGAATTTCTACCATGGCAGTTGGATCAAAGTTTTCAATAGCTCCTTCATTAGGAACAATTAACAACATTCTTTCGTGTGTATTAAACTTCAATGCGCATGCTAAGTCTACGATAAATGAAGCGTGAACTCCTACCGCAAATTCATTTCCTTTTGAAGTACCATTTTCAACAATGGCTTTTGCCTGTCCAAATACAGTTTTTTCACGTCCATCCATTACTTCGTTTGCACGAGTATAATTTGGATCTGAATGTTCTACTACAAAGTCTGGATATAAGTAATATTTTAAATATGTGTTAGGTACTGTTTCTGGATCCAATGCATATACATCTTTTGCCTTTGTATATGTTTCAACCCATGATGGATCTCTGTGTTGGAATTCAGGTGAATTATTTGCATATCCCATTTCAGAAATGTGTTTCTTTAAGATTGGCATTAAATCATTGCCCTCTTTATCTTGGATTTGTGTCCACCATCCAAAATGGTTCAAACCATAATAACGGATTTCCATGTCATCACGAGTGATTTCACGACCTGTTTCATCTTTAATAATTGAACACATATTTGTTTCTAGACCAACAGGCATATCACAAATATTGATGATACGGTGTCCTGGGCGTAAACGACGAGTTGCTTCGGCAACGATAGCTGCTGGGTTTGAGTAGTTCAACATCCAAGCATTTGGTGAATATTTTTCCATGTAATCTAAGATTTCAATAACTGGCCCAATTGAACGCATACCATAAGCCATTCCTCCAGGACCACAAGTTTCTTGTCCTACAACACCATATTTCAAAGGAATCTTTTCATCCTTTTCACGCATTGCATATAATCCAACACGAATGTGTGCCATAACAAAGTCAATTCCAGTAAAAGCTGTTTCTGGATCTGTTGTCCAATTGAATTCAATTTCTGGAGCTTTTTCTTTTAACATAATCGCACAAGCTTCTGCAAGTTTATCCTGTCTTTCTGCATTATTATCGTATAAAGTGATTTTAGAAATTGGGAAACGATCTTGGTTTTCTACTAACATTAATACGATTCCTGGTGTAAAAGTACTTCCTCCACCTGCAATACAAATAGCTGATTTTTCTCTCATATCTATTCCTCCTAACATGCTATTTTCTTTCGACAACGATACCTTACCACCAAGAAAAAATAGAAACAATAGTTCAACGCGATTCGGTATTTGAGTGCACTTTAAGATTTTTTTTCCATAATATGTAATTTTTTTCCTATTGACTGTAAGCGCTTTTATGGTTATATTATATTGTTAGGTGATTTTTATGAAACTTGATGAACTAGTAGATAAATATTATAGTGATTTGAATTTAAATGATTTATATATCTGGAGATATATACTTGGACACAAGAAAGCTTGTGAAAACATGTCCATTTCTGAATTAGCAGAACATTGTAATGTTTCAAAAACAAGTATTTTACGATTCACACAAAAAATTTCATTAAATGGTTTCAGTGAATTAAAATTTTATTTAAAAATGGAAAACAACGATGAAGATACGATCAATCAAGATTTAATTAAAACAATATGTAACGATTATTGTAATGCCATTCAATATGCTGAAAACCAAAATTATCAAAAAGCCTGTCAAATGATCTATTCTGCAAATCATGTTTTCGCATATGGAACCGGTGGTGTTCAACAGCTTGCGATTCAAAGTCTAAAAAGATTCTTTTTCAAGCTAAACAAATCAATAAATATTGTTTATGGTTCAAATGAAATGGATTATTTGGTCAACAATTTAACAAGCGATGATTTAGTTATTGTTTTTTCAGTTCAAGCCAGCCAACAATCAGATGTAGAATTTGTGCAAAAATGCAAAGAAAAAAATGCTAAAATACTTTCTCTCACTTTATTTCTAGATAATCCAATCGCAAGAATCTCAGATGAAAATTTATATTATCTATGTTCTCATAGAGACTTCTCCATTCATGGAAGACATTTTTCTCCTACAAGTATGTTTTTTATTACTGTAGAAATATTATTTCTTCAATATGCTATTTATTTAGAATCCATTCAATAAAATCATCCCTAAAATTGGATATAATTCCCGTTTTAGGGATTTTTTGGTTTTTGCATATATAATATTGCCAAGTGGAAAGAGGCTTATATGAACAAATTACAATTACTGATTACAGATATTGATGGAACATTATTAAATACGCAAAAACAAATTTCTAAACAAACATTAGATTATTTAATTCATTTGCAACAAAACGGTGTAGTTATCGCTCTATGTAGCGGAAGAATTCCTGCTGAATTGCAGTCTTTTGTTGAACAACTCCAATTAGATAAATATGGTGGTTATATCATTCATACAAATGGTGCAGGCATTATAAATTGCAAAACTTTAGATTCTGTAAATTTTTCTCCTCTCCATTTAAATGAAATGCAAGAATTAACAGACTTAGCTAAAAAAAATAATTTATATACGATTGTTGAATATAATGATTCTTATGTTGTGGAATGTAGTACATTTGTCCAGTTTAAAAGAATTCTTACAAAATTTTTTTGGCCAGAATGGCTACGTTTTAAAAATCCTGTCCTGCGGCAATTTAGATATATGTCAACACACTCTACAAGAGTGGCCGATGTGATTACTACAATTAATGCTCCTGTTAATAAACTATGTTTTCGCGGTGCTACTAGAAATGTGAATAAATTTGAAGAGTACATATTAGCGCATAATCATACATATAATGGTTTTCGTCTGACAACAGGTTGTATCGAAGTAAACCATGCTAGTGTTAGTAAAGGTGTTGCGGCTAAGCATCTGGCAAATATGCTTAATATTCCACTTGAAAATACGGTTGCCTTTGGCGATAGCGCTAATGATCATGCTTTATTAGAAACTATCCCTAATAGTGTTGCGATGGAAAATGCAGACTCTACAACAAAAGCCTTGGCAAAATACACTACTAAATCAAACGACGAAGATGGTATTATTCACTTTCTAAATGAATGGAACCCAATCAATCTTTAATTTGTATGGATTTTTTTCCACTTTTTGAAATTTATACATTTATTAGGTAAACATTTATTGTTACCATAGTTCCATTGTATTCCTGTTAATTTTTTTCTATAATGATAGCGTTAACAGAATAAAACAATGTTTCAAGGAGGATATAACAATGTTTAATTTTTTCAAGAAAAAGAATGATAATAAAAAATTAGTGGCTTATGCGAAAGGTAAATTCATTCCTATCACTGATGTTCCAGATCCAATTTTCTCAGAAAAAATGATGGGCGATGGTGTGGCAATCTTAGTTCAAGGAGATACAATTTATGCTCCTTGTGATGCAAAAGTAGCGATGGTTGCAACTACATTCCATGCAGTAGGTTTAAACCTTGCAGATGGAACTGAATTATTAATTCATATTGGTCTAGAAACTGTCAATTTAAATGGAAAAGGATTTACACCATTAGTAAAGGCAAATGATGAAATCAAAAAAGGACAACCAATCATGAAAGTTGACTTGAATGTGATGAAAGAAAATAACCTAGAATTGTATACACCTTTGGTTGTATTAAATCATGATTCGCATCCATTTAAAGATATTCATACTGGAGATAACATTGAAGTTGGAGATGATTTAATCCAATTCGATTAAAAATGAAGAGTGACTATTTCTCACTCTCCATTTTTTTATTCTTATAAATTTGATATTTTATATAAAATATTTCGGTAAATATAAACAATGAACTAAGTAATCCTACTGTGCGTCCATTTCCTGGCAATCGATATGAATGGGATAAAAAATATAAAGATTCTGTACTTAATGTTGCTAACGTATTATTTTTAAATTGTGTCACAGAAATTGTTGGTATATTTTTTAGTTTCAACTTCTTAGCTAAATCGATAACTGTATCCGATTCTCCATTCAAAGAAATAATCATCATTACATCACTCTCGGTTAAATTATACATGACATCTTCGATATCGTATTTACTATCAAAATAATGAAAATATTCTCCTCCATTAAAGAATAGTCGATAAATTTCTTTTGCCGCATTTAACTGTATAGATCCTGATCCAAATATAAAAACTCTTTTAGCATTATAAATATATTCAAAAGCACTATCCATATTTGCATTTCTCAAAGATTGTGCTGATTCTGAATAATTTAAACATAATTGATTCAAGTAATCTTCTTCTTTTGTTTCAAAAGCAGGCTTATCCTTTTCGAGTTTTAAATACACTTTTAATTCACTGAAACCTGATAAGGATAATTTTTTTGCGAAACGAATAATGCTTGTTTTAGAAACATTACAACATTTAGCCAATTCTTCAATTGTATAATTACATGTTTTAGATTTATTTTTTGAAATATAATTCCAAATATATAAATCACTATCATTTAGATTTTCATAGTATTTATTAACTAATTCATCAATTGTCATAAATTACATCCCCTGATCTGCTTACGTATTATTTTACCATAATTTATTTAAAAACAAAAAAGGCTCTAAGCCCTTTCATTTAGCAGGTAAGATGACATAAATTCATTTACAATGTCAAGTACTTCTTTATTCCAAAATTCAGCACCACTATGTCCTGCATCTCGAATTTTATAAATCTGTACATCTTTTTTACATTCCATCAATTTATCATATAATAATACACTTTGATGAAATGGAACACTTTTATCCATATCTCCATGCAGAATCAAAACAGGAGGAATCATTTTATCTTTTTCAACATATTTCATCACTACTGTATCCAGACTATTTTCTCTTGTGACAACCTGTCCTAACAATAATCCTTCTGGACAGTCTTTTGTATAATGTTCACCTAAAGATGGTTGAAAGCGCATTTCATAGACATCTGTAGGTCCAAAATAGTCGATTATACATTTGAATTCAAATTCTTTTAATTCTTGAGTTTTAAATTGATCAAGCCCTTTTGTGAATGCTGTCATTAAAGCCGTATGAGCCCCTGAAGATGTACCCCATAAGATCAAGTTATTCGGGTCAACACAATATTCATCCTTATGCTCAACCATATATTGGACAGCACATTTTGCATCTATAATTTGTGCTGGAAATAATGCAACATCACTAGGACGATATTCTACTATCGCAACGACATAGCCAAGATTTGCGATTCTTCCCAATTGCACCAGTTCTTTTCCTAATGTTTGTTTATGCCAAGCCGAGCCTTGAACAAATATGATTGTTGGAAATTTTCTTGTTTCATCCTTATCTTGTGTAGGCAAAATTATGTGTAGATGTAATGTATAATTTTCAACTTCCCGATACACAACATCACAAATTGTCATACAGGAAATTTCATCAATATGCGCTTGCAATGTCTTCATTCCATTTCTTTGAATCGTACTACGCGGAAAGTTGTCCTCCGTATATTTCATTTAGTACCTCCTCATTATTTCCATACCACAACCAATAAGATTCAAACATTGAATTGTTGCATTTATTAAATTGGATTGTGCATGATCCATAGCTTCCTTTAAATCACAACATTTTTGAATACATGAACCATATAATAAATTTTCTGTATTTTCCAAAACAACACTTCCACCAATAGAAAGTACTGGGATATCGTATTTAGCGCCCAATTTTTGCATACCCTCAATGACTTTTCCATATTGACTTTGTTCATCTATTTTCCCTTCGCCCGTAATAATTAAATCAAAATCATCCATTTCTTCTTCTTTTTCAATTTTTGAAAGCATATAATCCATGCCTGAACAAATTTTTGCATCTAAAAAAGTTACAAGTCCAAAGCCAAGTCCACCAGCTGCTCCTGCACCCTCAAAATCATTTAGCACATATCCATTTGATTTGCATAATTCAAAAAATTGTATATCCAGTTTTTCTAACAATTCAATTTCTTCTGCATTAGCACCTTTTTGTTTTCCATACATATGTGCACAACTATTCTGCCCTAATAAGGGGTTTTTAACATCTGATAGAACAATAAAGTTAGCATCTTTGATTTTAGAATCAACATTTGTTGCATCTATTGTTTTCATTTTAAATGCATTATTAATATAAGGTAACACTTCGTTTCCTTGTGCATCTAAAAATCTATAGCCTAATGCAGCTGCGATTCCTATCCCACAATCATTTGTACCACTGCCACCAATACCAATCATTATATTTTTATAGTCGAGTTCTAATGCCTTTTTTATCAATAACCCTGTTTTATAAGTATTTCTTCCTAATATATTCTTGTCAGAATCATCCATGATTCCATTTACACTTGCCATTTCAATAATGCAAGTATCCTCTTTTTCATTTACTCCAATTTCTACAGTTTTACCTTCACAATCTACAGTTATTTTATGCCCATAATTATATGTATAAGCATCTACAGTTCCTTCGCCACCATCCGCAACAGGAAAACATTCAACATTTGCGGATTTAAATACTTTCATCACACCTTTTTTTATGCATTCATTTGCCTGTACAGAAGTTAATGATCCTTTATAAGAATCACAAGCCACAAATACATTTAATTCCATGGTTTCCCCCTCTTTCTTAAATAAACAATAATGAACAGATAATAGGTATACTAAATAAACACATTACCGTTGTAATAAATACGCCTTCGCTTGCCAGTTCAATATCTTTATTGTATAAATTCGCAAACACAACTGTATTTGTAGCAGCTGGTAATCCAAATGTGATTGTTAATACAGCTATCAATATTGCATCATTACAAATGAGTGATAAAAACAAATAACATAAGATAGGAAGCAAAAACATTTTAATTAAAATATTTATATAAAGACGAACATCTATTTTACGTACATCAATTTCACATGAGGCTAAACTACTTCCAATAATCACCATTCCTAAAGGAGTTGTTATGCTACCTAAATAAGAGCCACACTCAATAATTAAATTTGGTAAATGTATGTCTAATATGCATAGTGAGCACGCAATCAATGCAGCAACAATACATGGATTTAAAATACTTTTCAATGCTTCATTTTTATTAAATCCCACTCCACTCATCAAATAAATACCATATGTATAACATAATATATTACTTGGCAGTTGAAACACTGTTGCATAAATAAGGGCTTCTGGTCCAAAAATTGCATTAATAACTGGAAAGCCTATAAACCCAGCATTAGGAAATACATACATAAAACGGTACACACTTGCTGTATTTCCAAAATGAAATAATTTTGTGACAACTAAAGCTAATATAATCACAAATATATGAATAATCGTACATACATAAAGTACATTAAAAATATCATAATTATTTTCGAAAGGATTTCCATTTGCCACAGAACTAATCAACAATCCTGGTATACCAATCGTCAATAATAGTTTAGATATGCATTTATTGTATTCTTTATTTAATATGCCTAATTTATTGATCAAAAAGCCAATAGCCATTAAAAAGAATAAAACCGTAAGCTGTTCTATAATTATTTTTAAATCCATAACTGTCTCCCTAAAAAAATAAGCTTATAGAAATCTATAAGCTTTTAATTATCTAACTTTACGCAAAGAACATAATTCTTGCTAATAACACATCAACGAATAAATATCCTGCCAATACTACGAAACTACCGGAAGTACCTTCCACAAATTTCTTGAAACTTAATGATTTCCAAGCACAATTAAATGGCTCACTATATGCATCGTGTAATTTGTATAGAATGAATACTAACATGAAAATATAAAATGTATTCAACATGCAAATTTCACCAATCAATAATATGAATAAATTACGATAAACAACCGAAGGATTTTGAAATTCATTGGCTTTTTTTCGCATATTATCAATCATAAGTCCTGCAAAAGGATTAATAAATGCTGCAATCATATTGATCAATGTATAGGCATCTGTTTGGATATATCCATAAATGTCTCCACCTTGCAATTTCATATATAGATATGCAAAGTATAGGAAAGGTGATGCACAACACACAACCACACCAAATAACATAATATTATTTACTTTATTCATTTTATTACGCATAGCCGCGCTAATTTTTTTATTTCTTTTCATACAATCACCTTTCCACTTTTTAATTAATCAAGTAAATTTTCAAATTCTTCACGAACACTAGGAACACTTAATCCAACAATAATTTGAACAGCTTTTCCTTTGTGTACTAAACCATGAGCACCCGCTTTTTTGAATGCACTCATATCAGCTAATACACTATCATCTTTCAATGTTAAACGTAAACGAGTTGCACAGTTAGTTACATCTTCAACGTTGTCTTTACCACCAACTAATTCCAAGAATTTTTTAGCTTTAGCAGCATCTCCACCTTCAACTTCGATGCTTCCAGTAGGATCATTGCTTGTATCCTCTTCAGCAGCTTTAGCAGCCTTGTAATCTTTCTTAGACATTAACTTAGCTTCTTCATCATCATCTTCACGTCCTGGTGTTTTCAAATCGAATTTCTTGATGCAGAAACTAAAGATGAAGAACCAAAGAGCTGTAAAGATCAAACCAACAGCGATTTGAGCAAGAATTTGTCCCATGTGGTTTTTAGCCATAGGAATCCAGTCTAATGCTAACCAGTTAATTAAACCAGAAGAGAATTCACCAGAAATACCAACAACAAAGTATTCAATTGTAGCTAATGTAGCAGCTAGTACTGCGTGAATTGGCCATAAGAATGGTGCAGCAAATAAGAATGTAAATTCAATTGGTTCAGTGATACCACAAAGAATAGCTGTTAAAGCAACAGGAAGCATTAATCCCATAACTTCTTTTTTCTTGTTTTTCTTTGCAGTAGCATAGAATGCTAATGAGATACCTGGAGCAGCAAAGATTTTTGAGTGTCCATATAAAGCGAAACGTCCAGCTGGGAATAATGTAGCTAATGATTTGCTAGATGCTGCATATTCAGATAAGTTTAATGCCCAAGCAGCTTTAAATCCACCATCAACTGCAATTGATTCATATGCAAATGGCATGTAAACAAAGTGGTGTAAACCAGTAGGAATCAAAATACGTTCACAGAATGTAAATACCCAAACACCTACAGCTCCTGATCCCATGAAGAATCCTTGAAGTGATTTCATACCTGTTTGAATAATTGGCCATACAAAGCAGAATACAACTGCCAATGCTAACATTACAAAGAATCCAATAGCACAAACAAAACAAGAACCTTTGAAAACACCTAGCCACTCTGGAAGTTTAGTATTAAAATACTTGTTATGTAAATATACAACAACACCAGCAACAACTAAAGCACCAACCATGTTAGTATCTAATGTTTTAATACTAGCAACTAATGCTAAACCTGTTCCATTACCTGCTTCTACGGAATAATCAACTCCTAAAGCAGTTCCCCAGTTTGTTAAAATAGCAGCGATAAAATAGTTAAAAGTTAAATAGAGTAGCAATGCCTCCATACAAGCACGAGCTTTTTGCTAAACCAATTGGTAAACCAACAACGAAAACTAATGGAATCTGTCTAAAGATTGTCCAAGCGCCTTCCTTTACTGTCCACCATACTTTGTACCATGTAGTAGTAGCTTCTGCAATTGATCCCACAATTACTTCACTAGTTAATACAGTGGTAAGTCCAACCATAATTCCTGAGAACGCAAATAGTAATACGGGTGTAAACATTGCGCCACCGAATTTTTGGATTTTTTGCATCATATCCGTTTTTCTCCTCTCAAAATTAAGTCTTTTAAATCGTGCACATTTAAGACAAGTGAATAATACCATTGCTTGCAAACGCTTTCAAGACGTATGACGTGTGTTGTATCGATTTATAAAAATAGAGAATTATTCCAAATTTTGAAAAAAATTCCAAGATTTTCCTAACTATTGAAACTCACCCTATTTCTTCTTACACTATATATTATCAAGTATATTATCAAGGAGTAACACATATGAAATTAATATTTTTAGATGCAGATGGAACACTACTACATAGTGATGGACATATTCCTGAAAGCACAATTTTAGCTTGCGAATTAGCGCAAAAGAATGGACATAAGATTTGCTTAGGTACTGGAAGACAAGTTGTTGAAATCATTGGAGATTTAAAAAAAATCAATTTTGATGCTTGTATTTGTGGTAGCGGCTCTACTGTTATTGTTGATGATAAAATCATTCATGACAGCAATTTTGATCATAAAGAGAGTTTTCAATTAAAAAAATATTTCTTTGAAAATCAAATTCCATTTATTGTTGAAAACAGTCATGGTTTGTTCTCTACGCAAAACGTAGTGGATTACTTAAATGGCAATCTAGACAAATTATGTTACAATCTATCCCCAGAAGAAAAAGCTAAACACAGTTTAGCTTTGGTCATTCAACAAATTCATGTTGTCAGTACTGAAGAACTAGAAAAATGCCACATTAATAAAATTGCTTTTTTAAACTCTCCTATTCCTATTGAAGTAATAGTAAAACAATTTAATCAAAAATATGATGTAATTCCATCAACATATCCACCTTATGGAAAAATGAGTGGTGAAATCACACGTAAACATATCACAAAGGCAAATGGAATTGATATTGTCGCAAAACATTTTGATGTTTCCAAAGAAAATATTATTTCCGTTGGAGACAATTATAATGATCTACCAATGTTTGAAAAATCTGGTTATTCTATCGCTATGGGTAATAGTGTTGATGAAGTAAAAAAACAAGCTGATTATGTAACAGACGACATCTTACAAGATGGTATTTATAATGCCTTTAAAAATCTAAATATTATATAGGAGACTTACTTATGAAAAAAATATATACATTTATCCCTTTAAAAACAGAACACAAAAAAATATTGGAAAGTTCATCATCGAATTGTGAATTCATCCATTTAGGTTTAATCAAGCCCACTCTTGAACAAGTTAAAGATGCAAATGTGATCATTGGAAATATTTCAGTTGATATTCTTAAAAATATTCCAGACTTAGAGTTTGTACAACTTAACAGTGCCGGTACCAATGGATATGCCGACAATCCAGATTTCCCTAAGAATGTAGCACTTGCCAATGCATCAGGAGCTTATGGAGTTGCGATATCAGAATGTATTCTAGCTGGTATTTTAACTTTGATGAAACATATTCCTTGCTACATCAAGAATCAATCCAACCATGAATGGAAAGATGAAGGAAAAGTAAAATCTATTTATAACTCTAATATTCTTGTACTTGGTCTAGGAGATATTGGAAAAGAATTTTCTAAAAGAGCCTATGCGATGGGTGCACATATTACAGGAATCAAAAGGAATGTTAAAGATAAACCAGAATATATAGATAAATTATGTACAATGGATTCACTATATGAAGAATTAGAAAAGGCGGATATCATTGTTTCAAGTCTTCCTGGTTCAAAATCTACATATCATTTATTGGATGAAAAAGCACTAAATTATGTTAAGAAACAACCCATTTTTGTAAATGTAGGAAGAGGAACTTTAATTGATTCATGTGTACTAGAAAAAGCACTAAAAGAAAACATATTCTCAGGTGCCTACATTGATGTAACAGATCCTGAACCATTACCTAAGGACTCAAATTTGTGGAACATAAACAATTTAATTATCACACCACATGTAACAGGTGGTTATCACTTAGAAGAAACATTGAATCGCATTGTACAAATTAGTGCTACAAATATTAAAAATCATTGTGAAGGAAAAGAAATTATAAACAGAGTGAAGATAGGATAAATATTATGTTTAATTTATTTAAGAAAAAGGAGAAATCAAAAAGAGAACTCCCTTCTGGAACTATCCGAAAAAGATATTATTTTGAAGGAACGGTTCAAAATATAGGGTTTCGTTTTGAAATCCAAAAGCGTGCAAAACCTTTAGGAATCACTGGATTTGCACAGAATAATGATGATGGCACAGTTACTGCCGAATTACAAGGAAGTGAGAAAGATATTGATAAAGTAATTACAGATCTTCAAAATATCAATCGTATTCAAATTGACTTTATTAGTGAAAAAGATCTTCCTGTTGATTATTACGAAAAAGATTTCTATATCTTATATTAAAATCAGTCCACCAATATATGATGGACTGATTCATCTTGAAGATTATTTTCTTGTTTTGTTTGTGCTATTGACCATATCTTCAATATAAGAATAACGAATATATTATCTGTATTCAATTATAATAACGACATATATTATAAGAAAAACGTCAAAAGGAGTTTGAATTATGAGTTTACAACGTTTGGGTGTACGAACCAATAATGAATCTATGCAATTAGAAGCACATGGTACAAATGAATTTCCTTGTGCCGCTTATGAAATTAATACAGCTAATAACCAAAATTACATTGTAGATTTACATTGGCATGAAGAATTTGAAATTATTTATTGTGCCAAAGGAACTTTAAATTTAAGAATCCCCTCTAAAACATACGTCATTGAACAAAATGATATAGCCATCTTAAACACAAATGTGATGCATTATATTATTTGTAGCAACGACGCAATTCTTCAATCTTTTGTTTTTAACTCAAAATTAATTACCGGGACTTCTAATTCTTCATTCGCAAAAAAATACATTGTTCCTTTGATGAATTGTAAAACTTTTGATTGCTATATATATCACGGCAAATACGTCGAATTATTTAAAGAAGCTTTTTATTCTATCAAAGATGAATCTTTTGCTTACGAATTTATTGTACGAGATAATTTGAGTCAAATTTTATTAGATCTTTATACACAATTTGAAAACAAATTTGATTCCATTCCATCAACATTAAATACAAATACACAGCGAATTCGTACTATGATTTCTTTTATTAAAACAAATTATGCATCCCCTCTAGATGTGCGACAAATCAGTGATACCGTAAATATCAGCCAAAGAGAATGTCTTCGATGCTTCAAAAAAACGCTTCAAATTTCTCCTATACAATACTTAATTCGTTATAGAATCATTAAAAGTGCTGAATTATTAGTAGATAATCCAACTAAAAATATCGATCAAATTGGTTATGAATGTGGTTTTGAAACGCCTAGTTATTACACTCAACTATTCAAAAGATATTATAATTGTACACCAACAGAATTTAGAAATAGTCAAAAAAAAGAGCGTAATCTTTAACAAAAAGAAGTTACGTTCTTTTTAATACTCTTTATCTAGATAAATTTGTACTCTTAGAATTCATGATTTTAAATACATCTTCTTGTGTTACCACATTAAAATCATGTTGAATCATAAGCTTTAATACACTCGCACTGATTGCGAAGTCCACAGTCTTTTGTGGATCAAATTCATTGATCAGTCCATGCACAAATGCAGCACCATATGCATCTCCTGCTCCTACAGCTTCTAAACTATGTACTCTATGAATTGGACTTTGGTAGAACTTTCCATCCACATAATAAATACCCATCCAATCTCCTTCTTCTACAGTATGCATATTTCTTAATACACTTGTCACACTCTTCACATTTGGGAATTGACGAGTAATTTCTAACATACCCTCTTTATAAGTATCAATCTGATCAATACCTGTAGATAAGTCGCCATCAAAGGCATGAATTCCAAGTGTTGCTTCAAAATCTTCATCATTGGCAATACATACGTCTACATACTGCATTAAATCACGCATTACAACTTGCGCTTGTTCTTTAGACCACATTTTTCCACGATAGTTCAAATCACAAATAACTTGAATATCATTTTCCTTACAATATTTCAAAGCACTTCTTAATGTATCCTCAACATATTTAGATACAGCTGGAGTTACGCCTGAAAAATAGAAAACATCACCTGGCTCTAAGATATTTTCCCAATGATATTCGCTTGGCTGAGATAGTGAAAAAGCACTAAATGCACGATCATATACAACGTTTGTACCGCGAATATCACTTCCCTTTTCAAAGAAATAAATTCCTAAACGATCGCCTCCACGAAGCATATATTCTGTATTTACACCATAATGACGAACTTCACTTAATGCAGACATTCCCACTGGATTGTTTGGTACTTTAGATACAAAAGCACATTTATCTTCATACATCGCTAAACTTACAGCTACATTGGCCTCTGCACCACCATAACTAGCCTCAAAACCATCGCTTTGCATAATACGCAAGTTTTCAGGTGTTTTTAAACGAAGCATGATTTCTCCAAAAGTTACTACCTTCATAATATATATCCTCCCTAAACATTTCTATTATAGCATTTTCTTTTAAATTATGTGGAATTATGGAATGTGTAGCACTCTACTTGTCAAAGTGCTAATAAGGTGTATAATGTAATCAATTTCTTAAGGAGGAAAACTCATGAACAGACAAAAAAAGCCTTTATACAGATATTACATGATCATATTGATTGTCATTATAGCTTTAAACCTTATCGTATTCCCTATGTTTCAACAATCTAGACTTGAAACAACCAATTACTCAGATTTCTTAAATAAGATTGAAGAAAAGAAAGTAGATACCGTTCAAATTGAAGATCACAATATTTATTACACTTTAAAGAAAGACTCAACAGATAAGACCTATAAAACAGGTGTTATGAATGATTCGGATCTAGTCAATCGATTAGATAAATCCGGAGCTAAATTTGGACAAGTCTATCAAGAACAAATGAATCCTATTGTATCAAGTTTAATTTCCTTTTTCTTGCCATTAATCATTTTCTGGGCATTTGGCGCATGGATGTTTAAGCGTATGCAAAAGAAAATGGGCGGAGATGATCAAATGTCATTTTCACAAGGCTCTGGTTTTGGCCTAGGCAATCTAGGAAAGAGCAATGCCAAAGTCTATGTTGGTGAACAAACTGGAAAAACATTCAATGATGTTGCTGGACAAGAAGAAGCAAAGGAAAACTTACAAGAAATTGTAGACTTTTTAAATAATCCAGCTAAATATAAAGAGATTGGTGCCAAAATGCCAAAAGGAGCCTTGTTAGTAGGTCCTCCAGGAACTGGTAAAACACTACTTGCCAAAGCCGTTGCCGGAGAGGCTGGCGTTCCATTCTTCTCTATTTCAGGTAGTGAATTTGTAGAAATGTTTGTTGGTAGAGGTGCTGCTAAAGTGCGTGATTTATTCAAACAAGCACGTGAAAAAGCTCCTTGTATTGTATTTATTGATGAAATTGATACCATTGGTAAAAAACGTGATGGTGCAGGTATGAATGGCAATGATGAGCGTGAACAAACATTAAACCAACTACTTGCCGAAATGGATGGATTTGATGGTTCCAAAGGCGTCGTATTACTTGCCGCTACAAACCGTCCTGATTCATTAGACCCAGCTCTAACTCGTCCTGGTCGATTCGACAGAAGAATTCCAGTTGAACTTCCTGATCTTGCCGGTCGTGAAGCCATTCTTAAATTACATGCCAAAGGCATCAAATGCTCAAACAACATTGACTTTAACGTGATCGCAAGAGCTAGTGCAGGAGCTAGTGGTGCAGAACTTGCCAACATCATTAATGAAGGAGCTTTATTAGCGGTTCGTGACCATCGTAAAACAGTGGTTCAAAAAGACTTAGAAGAAGCCATTGAAATTGTTATTGCCGGTGAACAAAAGAAGGGTGCAGTGATTTCAAATCGAGAACGAATGATTGTTTCTTATCATGAAATTGGACATGCACTAGTGGCTGCTAAATGTAAAAATACAGCTCCCGTTCACAAAATCACAATTATTCCTCGTACAAAAGGGGCTTTGGGATACACTATGCAAGTAGAAGAAAACGAACAAAACTTATTATCAAAAGAAGAAGCTTTCCAAAAGATCATGGTGTATACTGGTGGTCGTTGTGCTGAAGAGTTGATTTTTAATTCCATCACAAGTGGAGCGAGCAACGATATTGAACAAGCTACGAAACTTGCTAGAGCCATGATTACACGTCTAGGTATGTCGGATGAATTTGGCATGACAGCTCTAGAAACAGTAAATAACCAATATTTAGGTGGTGATACATCTCTAGCTTGTTCAAATGAAACAGCTACGAAGATCGATGAGGCAACTATCGCCTTGATTAAAAAAGCGCATGATGAAGCTTATCAAATTCTAGAAGACAATAAGATGAAGTTACATGAACTTGCCAAATTCTTATATGAAAGAGAAACAATTACGGGTGAAGAATTTATGTATATCTTAAATAAGCCAGCTGAAATCTCAACAAAAGAAGAATACTAAGACAAAGGATGAAGATTATCTGAAATCTTCATCCTTTTTACATTGTTTTAAAGCTTCAATCAGCTTTGTTTCATCCAAAGGCTTAGCCAAATGCATATTCATACCTGCTATCTTGCTATTCATTATGTCTTCTACAAATGCATTCGCACTCATCGCAATGATTGGAATTGTCTTTGCATCCAACCGTTTTAATGCACGAATCTTTCTTGTCGCATCTAAGCCATTTATTTTTGGCATCATGATATCCATAAGAATAAAATCAAATTTATTTTCTTCACTCTTTTCAAATAAATCTATTACTTCTTGACCATCTTTTGCACATACAACCTGAATACCATTACGTTCTAACATATATTCAACGATTTCCATATTCAAATCGTTATCTTCTGCCACAAGCACACATAAACCTTCTAACGATATTTGTTGATTCCTATTATTTTTATTTTCAATTGATTTTCCTAACTTAAAAGGAATCTGAATCGAAACCGTAGTTCCAACATCCTTTTCACTTTCCAATTGAATATTTCCATGCATATACTCCACAAGCTTTTTGGCAATAGGCAAACCAAGACCTGTACCTTGATATGTAGATCTACTAGAACTATCTTCTTGCGCAAATAAATCAAAGGCATGTTGAATAAAATCTTTACTCATTCCGATACCATTATCTTTACATCTAAATTCTAAAAGCGATGTCGAATCATCTAAACATTTCTCATTCATCCATACATGGATTTCTCCATTTTCCGGTGTAAACTTAACGGCATTTTGTACAACTATCGATAGTATTCGTGAAAGATATATTGGATATCCTCTAAACCTTGAATGACTCAATTGACCTTCATACCAATCCAAAATATATTGAATATTCTTTTCTTGTGCCAATTGTTGTGCATCAATATTCATGTTTCCTAATAATTCAGTAACATCAAAATCAACTTCTTCCTCTGTAAAATGATCACTTTCTAAATCATTCATATCCAAAACATCATTGACTAAAGAAATCAAATAATTTAACGACCGATGAATCTTATTTCTTGTGATTTTCTGCAGCTCTAAATCCTTTGGATTTTGATCTGCAATATGAAGCATACCCGCAATACCATTTAATGGCGTACGCATATCATGAGACATACTCTGTAAGAATCGCGTTTTTATTTTCGCCTCTCGCTTTGCCTGTTCTGCTTCAAAGAATAAATTTAATTCTTTACGCTTTGTCTCACTAATTATACGAATTGTCGCAATGGCTTGAATCGCTTTCCCATTCGCATTTCTTTTGCAAACAATAATACGCAATTTATGCCAGTTGCCATCCACCATTCGATATTCCGCTAAAACATCTTCTTCTTTTTCAAGTCGTGAAGTTAATGTTTCTATATTCGCAAATTGATGGATAATATTTCGATATTCCGGTGCAACATCTTGTTCACATACGTCAAACATTTTTTCAGATGCACACCCCGTTTTAGGAATAATGTCACTTCCTGAAATTCTTTCATATGTATCTGTTTCAAAATCAACTTTATAAATTGAACTATAACTTTTCGCAATTGTAGAAATCGTTTCATTACTCCTCTTTATTTCCTCTAAAGCATTCTGCAACCTTTTCTGTATTGCTTTTTCTTTTTCAATAATATCATCAATATAACGAAAACCTAATAATACGTGACACGACTCTTCATCTTCACTTACCTTAACAACTTTCGTTTCAAAATATTGATGATTCTGTGCATTTGGATAAGTACGATAATTCTGTGTAAGACTCACTTGTGTTTTCAACAAAGATTTTAAATTATCACGAGAAAACCACCATAAAAACTCGGGCTGCTCCTCCTTAGGAATATAACGCATCGCATATTGATAAGCATATTCATAAAAATCTTTATACCCTGAATAACTTCTTATTAATTCACTCGCATTGGTTTCATTCTGAATATGAACAGGTTCAAATTTACCACTGTTAACTTCCAAATAATAAATAGCCGTAAAGTCAGAACTTAGACTTTCTAGAATTTGTTTTTCTTCTTCCAATCGATCATTTCTTTCTTTTTCATGCTCAACAATGTCATTCACCAATTTAAAGCCCAACACAAAATCATCTGTTTCTTCAGATATTTGGGCAAAGCAAGCCTGGAAATAATCTATTTTTCCATTAAATTTTCTTTGAAAAACAACCGGATATACTTTTTCTGTCTTGATTCGTTCACGAACGACACGATAATTCACATTTCTTAAAAAGTCTTCTCGATCTTCTTCACAAACATATTCTGAAGCATATTTTTCCATGCTCTTTTGATAATTATTTGTTTTGGCAAACTTTTCAATTGCTTCTTGAGCAATATGATCTCCTTTTTTTGTTTGTTGATACAATTCAACCGTTAAATCATGATTGATTACCCATACCGTGACATATTCATGACTCAAACCAGAAATAAAACGCTGTTGAAGAAGATTTTTTTCCTTATGCTTATGAATATCAATAAGAAATCCACAAACACTTACTATTTTTCCTTTTTCATTTAAAACAGGCTTTCCAATTGCGCGATACCAACGATACTGTTGTTCTTTGTTTTGAAGTCGGAATTCCGTTTCATATGTTGCCTTAGGATCTTTAAGAATATGTATCTCTTTCAATACCTCTCTTATTCCATCCACATCTTGTGGATGCATATGCTCCCGTAATTTTGCAAATGAAATTCGCGTCTCATTTGTGAGTCCATAAAGCATTTCAGACAGACTTTCACTACTTATAAACTCTACTGGTTTTTCATTATCATCAAACTGAATACGATAACGAGCCTCACCTAACTCACCGTATAGCGCATCTTCACTGTCTTCATTTGTATAAACCCATACAGAAAGATTTTCATCACTATCTGAATATCGACTGATTTTTAACCGAATTAACGTTCCATCTTTTTTTCGATATGAAACATTCACTTGATTTCCAGAAGACAAAATATTATATACATAATCATAGTCTAAGACTTGATCAATCACTTCATGATAATCACAAGATACATATTCATCTCGATACAATCGCATCGCATCTGAATAGGAACCTTTTGTGTCTTTGGCAAAAGCACGAAATGCTTCTGGAGCTAAAATATCACGAAAACGATCCGTACTTCGATTTAAAATATAGACACCCATATACTTAGGTGCAATCAATCTTAAAAATTGTTCCGCATCTCTTTTCTCTTGAAGAAGTTGATTCATAGTATGACCTCCTCATATTGACATTTTTATTATAAATGACTATTTAATTTTTGCCTATTTTTAAAATAAGAATTCTAACAAAAAAAGGAAGCTCAACGCTTCCTAATCGCACAAATCATATAAATCTAAAATCAATTGTTCTGTCTTATCCCAACCAAGACAAGGATCTGTGATTGATTTTCCATACACATTACCATCTGTTGGCTGATTTCCATCCTCTAAATAACTCTCAATCATTAAGCCCTTCACTAGCTTTTTGATATCTTCCGACTTACTTCTAGAATGTATAACATCTTTCGCAATACGAATCTGCTCTAAATATTGTTTATTTGAATTCGAGTGATTACAATCCACAATACAAGCTGGATTCTTTAAATCTGACTTTTCATATAAATGAATCAATTCCATTAAATCTTCATAATGATAATTCGCATGCGCATGATTAAACTTATCCACATATCCTCTTAAAATCGCATGAGCTAGTGGATTTCCATCTGTCTGTACTTCCCAGCCACGATATACAAATCTTTGATCGGCTTGAGCCGCTACAATCGAATTCATCATAACTGTAAGATCTCCACCAGTAGGATTTTTCATTCCAGCAGGAATTCCCACACCACTAGCCACAATACGATGTTGCTGATTTTCAACGCTTCTTGCACCGATGGCAACATATCCTAATAAATCCGATAAATACGCATGATTTTCTGGATACAACATCTCTTCTGCACAAGTAAATCCAGTTTGTGTAACAACATCTGTATGTAATTTACGAATCGCAATAATTCCTTTCAACATATCCTCTTTCGAATGAGGATCTGGCTGATGCAACATCCCCTTATATCCAACACCCTTTGTACGAGGTTTATTTGTATAGACACGTGGAATCATAAAAATTTTATCTTTTACTTTTTCTTGTAAAACAGCCAAACGATTCATATAGTCTAAAACCGCATCTTCACGATCCGCACTACAAGGACCAATAATTAAAATTAAACGATCATCTTTTCCAGTAAAAATATCTTCAATTTCTTGATCTCTTTGTTTCTTAATTTTTTGCACCTTATAAGGTAAAGGAAACTCCTTCTTTAATTCTTCTGGAGTTGGTAACTCCTGTATCTTCTTCATATCCATATTCAACATTCCTCTTTAAATCACCCTTTGACAATATCATATTCTCGCATGTTTTTCAAAATCAGATACGATTTAATTGATATTCCAAGATGTAATCATCCATGATAAATCCATTGCCTATATCTGTCTGTACAGAATCGATCCATTGAAAACCAAACTTCTCATATACGTCCAGACTATGTTTATTATATTTATTACAAGTCAAATAAATAGATGAGTAACAATACTTTTCGGCTTGTTTCTTTACATACTCAAACATTTCAGTCGCATAGTGCTTTCCTCGAGCCGAATCCTTTAAATACAGCTTAGACAAGAATAAACGATCCGGCTGATTCTGTAAACCAATATATCCAATCAATTCATCACCTTCATATACCTTATGATAATGATACTGCTGATGTTTTACTTGATCTTGCATGGCACCAAAACTCTGAAACTTATCTACCATATAGTCAATCTGTGCCTCTGAAATAATACCCGGAAAGAATTCATGCCAAATCTTTTCGGCAAGAATAGCTATTTCTTTTACATCATCCTCATTCTTACATTCTACAATATTAATACTTTTCATAATGCACCTTCGAAGAATCAAACTTATCTTTTACAACCTCTTCTTGATCAATATATCCAAATGAAATCATCCACATCGGAACAATTCCCTTAGGCAATTTAAAATATTGATTGATTGCCAAATAACGCTCTTCATTCGGATACACACCCAGCCAGCATGAACCAATACCCAAGTTTTTCGCTTCAATCAACATATTCTCTGTAGCTGCCGCAAGATCTTGTTGGCAATAATCTAAACTATCATTCTTACTTTTATCAGCACAAACCACGATTCCCATAGCTGCATCTTTTAGAAAGGATGCATAAGGCGTCATTTGACTTAAATCCTTTAATGTATCTTTATTTTCTACGACAATAAACTGCCAAGGCTGACTATTTCTAGCGCTAGGTGCACTAAATGCTGCCTTTAAAATCAAATCAATCTCTTCTTTTTTTAAAGATTCTTGTTTATATTTTCTCACACTCGTACGATTAAAAATTGCATTCATACTCCATTCTCCTTTTCTCACTATTATATCACTATTTTGAAAATTCGCTTTCATTATATAATGACTATTCTTTTCTTTGTGTTACAATACAAGAAGGAGGATTTAATCATGTTAAAATTTGAACCATTCTATCAAGAATATGAAAGAACATTAGATGCCTTCTCATTGGCATTCTCAACAATCTATTTTGAACAAATGACAATTGCACCTAAGAAAGGAATTCCTTATTCAAATGAAATGTTGTCTAGACTATCTAAACAAGCATTCATCATTGAAAATGATCCAGAAACAATCAAAAAAATCAAGGAATACGCAAAGACATTGCCAGAAGGAAGTTTAGAAAAGAAAGAAGTCGATTATCGTCTTGAAGCATTAGCTCAATCTGAAAACATTCCTAGTGATGTATATGCGAACTATGTAAAAGTCAAAGCCGATAGTGAACTTGCTTGGCATGAAGCTAAAGAAGCTGATGATTATGAACATTTCAAGCCACATTTACAAGCCATCATGAAAGAGACTTTACACCTTTTAGAATATGATCCTAAATTCAATGGAAACAATGCGTATGATGTATTATTGGATCGTTATGAAAAGGGAATGACACAAGAAAAATATGATGCATTCTTTAATAATGTGAAAGAAAAATTAGTTCCATTGATTCATGAAATTCAAAACAAGCCACAAATCAATGATGACTTACTTCATGAAACATATGATTTGGATCGCCAAGAAAAATTTATGGAAGTAATCTGTGATTTCATGAAAGTAGATTTTGGTAAAGTATACCTTTCAACCACAGAACACCCATTCACTGATTTCTTCTCAAGCAACGACGCTCGTATCACAACACACTATTATCCAGACCAATTTTTGAGTGCTATTCTTTCAACTGTACACGAATATGGACATGCTCTTTATGGACTACAAATGGATCCTGCATTTGAAGGAACCATGCTTACACAAGCTGTTGGTTCGGCCGCACACGAATCGCAATCTCGTTTCTTAGAAAACCACGTTGGTAGAAGTCACGCTTTCTGGCAAGCAAACTATAATCAATTAGTAAATTTATTCCCAGAATTTAAAGATGTGTCTGTTGACGAGTTAGTAAACATGATCAATAAAACAGAATGTGCTTTGATTCGTACAGAAGCCGATGAATTGACATACCCATTACACATCATGGTTCGTTATGAAATCGAAAAAGAAATTGCGAAAGGCAATGTAGATTATGATAAGTTACCAGAACTATGGGCTGATAAATACGAAGAATATTTAGGTGTTCGTCCTACAAACTATAAAGAAGGTGTCTTACAAGATATGCACTGGTCTACAGGATACTTAGGATACTTCCCAACATACGCATTGGGTAGTGCGTATGCTGCACAATTGTATGCAACAATGGAAAAACAATTCGATGTAAAAGAAGCCCTACTAACAAACCACTTTGAAAAAATCACAAACTGGTTAAAAGACAATGTACACCATTATGCCGCAAGTAAATCTATGGCTGAAATCGTAGAAGAAGTAAGTGGAGAACCATTTAATCCTGATTACTACACAGATTATTTAATTAAAAAATACAAGAAATTATACAATCTAGACTAACATGAAGAAGTGAGTAACATCACTTCTTTTCTTATTGACAAGAATGGTTAGTATATGGGTAGAAAGGAGCTGTTTTATGTTATTTCAAGAAACTGAAACGATTGAATTAAAACACATAGTAGTGGATGATTTAAAAAAAGAAATTATTGCCTTTGCGAATTGTCATGGTGGAAAAATATACATAGGTGTTAATGACGATGGTACAGTTTGTAGCCTTGATAACCTTGATGAATCTGCTTTACAAATCAGCAATATGATTCGAGATTCTATTAAACCTGACATCGCTTTATTTGTTCGTTACGAAACATTATGTATCAATAATAAAAATGTGCTTATGTTAGATATTCAAGAAGGCTGTGAAAAACCATACTATATCGCAAAAAAAGGATTACGTCCTGAAGGTGTCTATGTCCGCCAGGGATTTTCTAGTGTTCCTGCCTCAAGCTCCTTAATTCGTAAAATGATAAAAGAAACAGATGGTGATTCTTTTGAACAAATGCGTTCTTTAGAACAAGACTTGACTTTTCTTTCTGCTAAAACTGAATTTGATGAATCAAACATCCCATTTAAAGAAAAGAACTTAGGCATTCAAAATCAAGATGGTATATACACGAATTTAGGACTACTTTTATCAGACCAATGTAAACACACTATTAAGGTTGCAGTTTTTAATGGAGAAAAACAAAGTGAATTTCAAGATCGAAATGAATTTACCGGTTCATTATTCAAACAAATGCGCGAAGTATATTCTTATATCGATTTTAGAAATCAAAAACATTCCAACTTTTCAGGATTGAAAAGAATCGATAAAAGAGATTATCCAGAAGTAGCTATAAGAGAAGCTTTGTTGAACCTAATTGTTCATCGTGAATATTCATATAGTGCAAGTTCCTTCATTCGTATGTATACAGACCGGATTGAATTTACTTTCATCGGAGGCTTATTAAAAGGAATCACTTTAGAAGACATTCAGCTTGGTATTTCTGTTTGTCGAAACCCTAAACTCGCAAATATCTTTTATCGGTTAGAACTCATTGAAGCTTATGGTACGGGCATTCAAAAGATTCTTGATTCGTATTCAGAATCTGAATTCAAGCCTCAATTTGTCACAACAGAAAATGCCTTTAAAATTATTCTTCCAAACCTAAACTATCAAAAGAAAAACAATAAAATTCAGGAAGATATCATTGTATATGATTGTCCTGAAAGCAAAATCTTAGAGTATGCGAAAACACATACACAATTCTCTCGCAAAGATGTTCAAGATACCTTTAATCTTTCTCAAACAACTTGTGGGCGCATTTTAAGCAGAATGAAAGAAGAAGGTCAAATCTCTCAACATGGCAAAGGTAAAAATACATTCTACATTCTAAAAGAAAAGAAGTGAGTCAAATCACTTCTTTATTCATTTCCATGTATTTCACTTTTTTCTTTTAGATGAACATGATACTTTTCTTTTACATAAATTCCCAACAAGATTCCAACTACATATAGAGAAATATCCCCTAAATCAAATACGCCTCTATGAAAGATCAACTGCAAACATTCACATAGAAAACCAATAAATACAGAAACAATGAAGTTTTCTTTGTTTGATGAAATAAATAGTCCATTCACCCATGGCATAAACATAAAGTATCCAATATTAAATGCGAATACGATCCACTCTGTCCAAGAGCCATAATAGATTTCTCTAAGACACGCAAATGGATTCAACTGAATAATAGTGATACCTTGATCATAGCGAATCAATAGGGCAATAATTAAAAATAAATAATACGCAAAGAAAAACATCGCTCGATGTTTTACATTCCAATTTTTTGTAAAAAACATCAACGCATCATATATAACAACCAGTTCAATGCACCATACGACAAATTGAATTGGATACCATCCCATGCCAAAAATTTCCATTAAAACAGCTGTGACGTAGTAATGAATGAACAAGGATAAAACTAAACTTAAAATTAAGTATCTCCAATTTTTCATTTTAAAGTCCCCTTATTTTCCTTCTATTATGCCACATCAAGCTTTAAAATTCATTAAAAATCTAAAATTGAAGAATCCCAACCCATATCGCGATATCCTTGTTTGCAACGTTCCATATAGGAATCGCTCGGTTTACATATTGGAAAACGACTTTACATTTGGTAGATAAAGCCAGTGATTGTTTCATTGTTTTCTAATAATATCTTTTCTTCAAAGCAATCATACAAATATGGATAATCCTCATATTCATCTAAACTCTTCTTATCATTTTCACTCACATCCCATACAGCTACTCGTACAAAATCTCCTTTTTTCTTATCTACCGTAAGATAAGCTCGCCCAGGATTTCCTCGGTAGATCAAAGTATAATTTTCTAATCTTACCAAAGATACAAACTTCGCATCTTTACATCGTTACTTCATTTCTTCTTTGTTTAAATTACTTCCATATGCGATATAATACATATTTTCCCCCTAAAGAAAATAGGATGACGAATCATCCTATAATTTGCTTTCAATATTTTGCATCAACATTGCCTCAGGCATATATCCTGAGAATGCTGCAACTTGTTGTCCTTTTTTGAATAGAATCATTGTTGGAACAGACATAATTCCAAATCTTTGAGCTAAATCTGGACTTTCATCCACATCCACTTTCACGATTTTTACTTTTCCATCCAATTTATTTGCGACTGATTCAAGCACAGGTGTCAACATTTTACATGGTCCACACCAAGTTGCGAAGAAGTCAACTAAAACTGCATCTTCATTCATTAATGCGTTAAATTCTTCTGTATTTACAATTTTCATACAAGGTTCCTCCTTATCTGATTCCATTCTATAACAAGCCTTTGCGCAAGTCCATTTCTTTGCCCGCCAACAACGCATCAATGACTTTTCCAATGCCATTATTCATATTTGTATCTGTAACGACAGTAGCCGCATACTTAGCTTCATCCATCGCATTTCCCATAGCTACACCAATACCTACTTGTTGAAGCATCTTCAAATCGTTTTGTGCATCTCCAAAAGCCATGACCTCATTCATACTAATTCCAAGTTGATCGCAAATCTTCCACAATGCACTTGCTTTACTTACATGTTTTGGCATAATTTCAAGCCAATCTGGTCCTACCAATAAAACATCATAATCACTAAGTGCCGCTTTAATTCCATCAAAATTCTTTTCAAAGAACTTCGGTGTATGCACCATAATAACTTTATTGATATCTTGTGTTAAACGAATTTCTTCAAAAGGTAAATCAATGAAATTACGGTTTTCTCTGCCATCCTTCAAGCCATAATCATCAGGCTCACCTAAAATAGCATTTTTGACTTTTTTCTTTACACGATTCAATGAAGATATGTAACTATAAAAATCATATCCACATTGAAAAATTCCTTCGACACCAAATTCCTTACAAACTTTCTGTATTTTAATTCCATCTTCTGTTGTTAAAACATCATCCAAATCATATTCTTTATTTTCAAAATCATATATGATCTGACCATTTACTAATGCCAAAAAATGATTTCCATTCTCTAATCCTAATGGTTCATATACAAACTTACACCCATTTTTATCTCGGCCCGACGCAATTACTATATGCATTCCTTGTGCCATTGCCTTTTGAATCGAATCAAACGTTCTTGGATCAATTTTTTTTGAACCATCTAAAAGCAAAGTGCCATCTAAATCAAAAGCCAAACACTTGATTGTCATAATTATTTATCCAATTCCTCTTGATACGAGAACAATTTTGTACAATATTCTCCATTAAAGCATGCTAAACATAAACCAACACCATGAGCAGCTTCTTTCATTTCTTCTTCTGTCATGAAACGTAACGTATCCGCACAAATATAGTCACGAAGTTCTTCCACACTCATACGAGCACCAATCAATTGATCTTTTGTTGAAGTATCTACACCATAGAAACATGGACTCGTGATTACAGGACTAGCTATACGCACATGAACCTCTGTAGCTCCTGCATCTTTCAACAATTGAACAATTCTTCTTGATGTAGTTCCACGAACAATGGAATCATCGATCATAACAATCGATTTCCCTTTAACTACACTTGACACAGGGCTCAATTTTAATCGAACACTACGGTCACGCATAGCCTGTGTAGGTTGAATAAATGTACGTCCTACATAACGGTTTTTAATCAATCCTGTTTCAAATGGTATACCCGCTTCTTCTGCGTAACCAATGGCAGCCGATAAAGATGAGTCTGGTACACCAATAACGATGTCAGCCTTTAAATCTTTATCTTCTCTAGCCAAAATAGATCCTGTGGCCTTACGGAAAGCATGTACGTTAATACCTTCTACCACACTATCTGGTCTTGCAAAATAAATATATTCCATGGCACACATATGATGATCTATGTCTGTTGAATAAAATTCATGTTTTACAATGCCTTTATGGAATTCAACGATTTCTCCTGGTTTTAAATCCACACTTTCATAGATTCCCATAACTTCAAAAGCACATGTTTCACTACTGATCACATAGCCATCTTTGCTTTTGGCATAACTTAAAGGTCTTAATCCATGACGATCACGAACCGCATAAATAGTATCCTCATTCATAACTAAGAAAGAGAATGCACCTTCAATACGATTTGCAGTCTTCATAACACGCTCTTTCAAAGTGCCCTTTTGTTTTTGAATCAAGTGAAGAATAATTTCACTATCACTAGTACCTTGGAAAATTGCCCCTTCATTTTCAAGTTCAATACGAAGCTCTTTTTCATTTACTATTTGTCCATTATGAACGATTGCCAAACTACCATTGTGTCCTTTTGACACAATTGGTTGAATATTTTCATTTTCCTGACCGCCAGCAGTGCTATAACGAACATGCCCTACAGCCAATCTTCCGACCATAGAATCTAGTTTTTCTCTTTGGAAAACATCTACAGTCAAACCTTTGCCTTTCTGTAATGTGATATTTTCACCATCTGAAACGGCAATACCACTTGCTTCCTGACCTCTGTGTTGCAAGGAATGCAAACCATAATACGTAATACTTGCTGCATTATCTATGCGATACGCACCAAACACACCACACTCTTCATGAATTTCATCAAACATAACTGATCTCCTTTGCCATAACATTATATCATCATAAAAGAAAAAATGGACGACTTTTGTCATCCATTCATTTCTTTTAAACGTTCTTTTCGATTTAAATATAAAACACCAATCTTGTACACACTTGCCATTGTTGGAATTCCTAAAAACATACCTGGAATACCAGCTAAAGATCCAAAAATCACAACTGTCATCATAACGTAAATTCCAGGGAGTCCCACTGAATTTCCAACAACATGTGGATAAATCACATTACTTTCAATTTGTTGAAGAATACATAAATATAATAAGAACCAAAGTGACATAATAGGACTTACAGTAAATACCATAAACATACCAATCGCCCCACCAATATAAGCTCCAATCATAGGGATAATATTAATGACACCAACTAATGTTCCAATCATTGCAGGATATGGCATACGTAGTATAATCATACCCAATGTGCATAGTGTGCCTAGAATTGTTGCCTCAATACATTGTCCACCAATAAAAGCACTAAATGTTTGATTTATTATATTCAAACATTTGTCAATTCTATGCTTTATCGTTTCACTAAGATATAGATTTGTTAGGCGATGATACAACTGAACGAATCTTTCTTTCTCTAATAAAACATAGATTGCGAAAATAAACATCAACACAAAATTAAATACACTGTTCACTATGACAGTCACAACATTAAATGTCGTACCCAACACGTTTGTTACACCTGTTGAAAGAACGTTAATACCGGATTGAATCAAATTCTTCCAGTTAACATCTAAATTATTAATAGAATCTGCAAGCTGTGGATTATTCTCAAATAAATCCACCAAAAACTTCTGGGCATTCTCAAAATATTTTGGCAATACAGCCACAATCACTCCTATTGCCTCACTCAACGATGGAACTACGAGTGTAATTAAGAAATACACAAAAAGAAAAATTAAAATCAAAGAAAGAAGTAGACTTGTTGCTCGCTTTCCTTTCTTCATAAAATCCAAACGCTTTTCGATCTTAGCCATAACCAAGTTAATCACAAATGCCATCATAGCCCCAAACACTAAAACTCTACATGCATTCCATAATAGAGCTACCATAGAAATCAATGTATCTAATTTAATCAATCCAATAATAATAATTGTGATTCCAAATATATATATCCATAAATTTCTTTTCTTCATAAGCACCTCACTCCCTTATTCTAATACATACGCGTATACTTTTTAAATAATTTGTCGTTTCTTTCTTCCGTACCATCACAATTTAAAGATGAAAAAACAGGTACTTCCACATTATTACTAATTAAGTATTCAGCACACGCAACATTAATACATTGTGCAATGAAAGAATTGGCCATACTCGATGTTGGACATAACTTCGCATCCAATCCTTCAATGGATAAAGCACAATCTCCTACTTCTCCACAATTATCAATAACAATATCTGCAATTTGGTACAAATTCTTTCCACAAGAATGACGAGAAGCTTGAGCAGTAGTATGTTTCATACTTGTGATGGCAACTACATGTGCACCTCGATTTTTAGCTTCAAGTGCAAGTTCGATTGGATAGGCATTACGCCCAGAATTGGATGCGATCAAAACGACATCACCACAAGATACTCCATATAAGTCCACTAAAATTTTGGCATAACCACTAAGTCTTTCAATATGTGAACTCTTTGTCGGATGCTCCGTCATCGTAAGTTCACTTGTCAAAATGGGAACTACAAAAGCTAAACCACCTGCACGAGCATACATCTCTTCAGCCATTGTATGAGAATGGCCACTTCCACTTACGAAAAACTTATGACCTTCCATAAACGCTTGGGCCATTAAGTGACCGGTTTGTTCTAATTTTTCCGATTGTGTTTCTTGAATCTTTTTAATGATATCAAGACCCACTTCAAATACTTCTTTCATATTATTATTTCTCCTTGATATGCATACTTCTTTAATCTCATTATACAACAAGAAGATAAAATAAAAACAGCCATCAAGGCTGTATATTGTTGAAGTGGTGCCGACTATAGGAATTGAACCCACAACCTACTGATTACAAGTCAGTTGCTCTACCAATTGAGCTAAGTCGGCATGATTTATGTGGTGCAGAGAAAGGGATTTGAACCCTCACGCGATCTCTCGCACTGCCGCCTGAAGACAGCGTGTCTGCCGTTTCACCATCTCTGCGACTGAATGTATTATACTAAAAAATAAAAATTTACGCAACAAGAAAATGTGACCACTTTCTAGCAGTCACATTTCGCATATATATCAATTAAGTTCAATAAGATTTCCACATTCTTTTCCATCGACTGAATTGGAACATATTCAAAGCGTCCATGCGCATTCTCATATCCCGCTGATAAATTTGGACATGGAAGCCCTCTATGAGATAAGGCAGACCCATCGGTTCCTCCTCTAAATGGTTCTGTTTGAGGAACAAGACCTACACTTTCGATAGCTTGTTTCAAATAAGGAATCATGAATGGCACTTGATCAATCACTTCTTTTAAATTGCGATATTGAATTCTTTGCGTAATATGCACTGTACCTTGGCCATATTCTTTATTCAACATATCCACAATTATTTTTAATGTGTTATTTCGAATATCAAACTGTAAACTGTCATGATCACGAACATTGATTTCAATCTTGGCATACTCACAATCCCCATTAAAACTAACTACATGATAGAATCCTTCTCTACCTTGAGTATATTGTGGTTTTTCTAATGCCGGTAGCTTATTTAAGAATTCATTTCCAATATCCACCGCATTTTTCATAATGCCCTTTGCGGTAGCTGTATGTACTGAAATACCATGGATTTCAATCGTTGAAAGACTCGCATTAAAGGTTTCATCCATATAATAGCCCAAATGATCTCCATCTAAAGTATATGCGATGGGTGATTTAAAGCGTTCTAAATCCAAATTTTTTGCGAGTCCACTTACTTCTTCATCTGGAGTAAAAGCTACAGAAATAAAGTTATGTTTAATTTCTGGATGTTTCACTAAATATTCCAATAGTGTCATAACAGTTGCAATACTAGCCTTGTCATCACCTCCAAGTAGTGTTGTACCATCGGTTAAAACCAAATCCTGACCAATATATTGTTTCAGATTTGGAAATACTTTAGGTGACATCACAATATCTTTTTCTTTGTTTAAAACAATGTCATTTCCATCATAATGTTCCAGTACCCAAGGCTTTACATCTTTACCACTCGCATCTGGAGCTGTATCCATATGTGTCACAAAACCAATAGCTCTACCCGTCTTCACATTAGCCTCAAGTGATCCATATACTACACATGTATCTTTATCATAAGATACATCAGACTGTTGACAAAGTGACTGTCGACAGTCTTTTTAAAATCTGATAGAATATC
>ERZ773227.271-NODE-271-length-52967-cov-4.892387_pt1 | contig 52967 bp, 34 predicted proteins | sample MGYA00580525_ERZ773227 | MGnify/ENA primary metagenome ERZ773227 (study PRJEB29015, sample SAMEA2737782) | human gut metagenome | biome: human gut; feature: human-associated habitat; material: faeces | place: China | collected 2012 ... | reverse complement strand
TCTTTATTATTCTTGCCAATTGATTTTTCGATAATACAAGAAGAATACAATACTTGATAAAGACCAAGTAAATGGATAAATCAAATATACAAATAAAATGTTATGAAATAGCATGTTCAGCATTGTTAATAAAGTAACTCGCACAAGACACCAACACACAAGCATGACAACCATTGGAACAACAGACTTTCCAACTCCACGAAGTACAGCCGACACACCATGACTATATGCTAACATAAAAAATAGTATCGTCGCATAATGTGCACGCTCTACACCATATTGTATTACTTGTGGATCATCCACAAATAAACGCATCAATGGAGTGACAAACAGTGCAATCAATAACCCTATGGTTTCAGCTAAGCTGACGGAACAAACTAGTCCAAAACGAGCTCCTTTTCTAGCCCTTTCATATTCTTTGGCCCCTCTATTTTGAGAAACAAACGTAGTTAAAGCCATCATAAAACTTGTGATTGGTAAAAACGCAAAACCCTCAATTTTTGTATAGGTGCCCATGCCTGCCATCGCCAAGGATCCAAAAGTATTAATATTGGATTGCACAACTACATTTGATATTGAAATTAAACTATTCTGAATTCCCGTTGGAATCCCCATTTCCAATATTTCCTTACCTACATCAGCATACATACGAATCTTAGAAAGATGTACCTGATGACTTTCATTTGTCCGAATCAATAGATACAAACAAAGAATGGCACTTAAAAACTGCGACAGAATCGTAGCTAAGGCAGCTCCTTCTACATTCATATGAAGTCCTGCTACAAATACGATGTCCAATACAACATTTACACAACTTGATACAATCAAGAAATATAATGGATGTTTACTATCTCCTACCGACTGCATAATACCAACGCAAGAATTGTATAGAATCATGCCTAGAGAACCTAGAAAATAGATTTGAAGATATGTAGCGGATAAATGAATCACATTTTTTGGTGTTGACATCCACCCTAACAATACAGGTGCCAACAAGTATCCAAAAACGGTTAAACCAATCCCAAAAATAATCCCAAACGCCATCAGTGTATGAATTGCATTCTGCATTCTTTCTTTATCATTCGCACCAAAGTAGCGTGCAATGACCACTCCTGCACCTACCGATATTCCTTGAAACAAACTAGTCAAAAGGAAAATCAATTCACCACAAGAAGTAACGGCTGCAAGGCTTGAACTGCCCAGATAGTTTCCTACAATCAAGGAGTCCGCTGTATTATAGAGTTGTTGAAATAAGTTACCCAAAAACACAGGAAAGGCAAATAAAAGCATTTGTTTCCAAATGGTTCCAGACGTCATTAACATTTGATTCTTTTTCATGTACATATCATACACTATTAACGAAAGAAAAAAAGTCCATTTCTGGACTTATCGAGAAATACTCTTGGCATAATCTGTTGGAGATATACCATATTGCAACTTAAACTTCCTAGAAAAATAGTGAATCGAAGTAAAACCTAAAATATCGGATATTTCTGAAATTGTTTGATTATGCTCATGTATCATGATTTTTGCCTGATTTAATTTCACATTGGAAATATATTGTTTTGGCGTAATATGAATATTTGATTTAAATAAATTCTGTAAACTTGATCTTGAAATTGAGAACTTCATACATAAATCTTCTACTGTAAATTGTTTATACACATTATTGTTTATAAACACTAAAATTTCATTCAACAATGTACTCTCATAGTGTTCCTGCATTGGATTGGCTGTTATAGATTGTTGTTCTTGGGATTCATCATCAAATTGGTATAAAAGAATCAATATTTGTTTCAAATACAATAGCACCATTTCTGAACTTAAATGTGCGTCTGACTGTATTGATTTCATAAATTCAGACAAGACTTGATAAATATCTTTTCGCGTATGGAATACACGATTTTTTAAATTGCCATCCAATTTATTATCCATATCAAAAGTAATTGTCAGATAAGAACATGTGCTCTGGTTATCTGTACTTTGCGTATGAAATTGACCTGGATAGTACAAAATCAAATCATATTTTTGAAGTCTATATTTCTGCCCATCTACTGTTGTATCTAATGTACCATGATCAATATATGTCAATTCGTAATAATCATGTGTTTCCCCAGGGAAAGTATAATTTGATTTTCGCACTTGATAAAAACATGTGAAAATCTCTTTTAAATTCATTCTTGAAACCAATGCCTGATAAGAATATGGCGTTTGCATCATCTTTTGATTCATTCCATGACTTGAATACTGAATTTGAAGAACACTCTCTCTTGAAATTGAAACATAATTAAAATAAATATCTGGCTTTAATCGAACAACACGGTGAATTACATATTCTTCGAACTTTTTACCATCTTTACTCACCACAAGCATTATAATTCCACCTTTGGTATCCAAATATACCGGATCGCTGGAATAATAAAAAGAATCGAATGATTTGTTTGTGATTTTAAAGTCATTTTCAACATAATCAATCAAATGCCCTGCATTATGATTTACAGAATAGAATACATCTCCAAATTTTTGGAAAGAATAATTCGTAGTTCTCTTTTGCATATAAATCTCCTTAGTTTTATACCTTATTATTTTTGTTCTTTTTAGTTATAAAAGTTATTTATATACTAAAAAGTATAAACCCTGTTAGTTTATAAGTAAAGTATTTTTATGTAAACAAAAGTGCTCTATTTATCATTAAACACGATAAATAAAGCACTTTTTATCATCTCATTTTTTTGATTTCCGGAACAATTACTTTATTGATTATCCTATAATTTGTAGCTTGTTCATCCGCATAATAGTATTCTTTAAATTCATCTAGTGATAAAGTCACTCTTTTCATCAAAGACATTTCTCTATTATCTCTTTTCCAAATTTCATATTCATATGTATCCAAATCCGGCTTATTCAGAACAACATTATATTCTGTATCATTCACACAAACGCGAAAACAATCCAAGAAAAACACACTCATTTGCGATTCATCTACTGATATATACATAGTATCCATAGTATCCATACCTCTTTCTCTTACAGTATACAAGAACAATCAATATAGCTCATTAATTTATACATTTTCCCAAAATTTCACAAAATGTTTTGATTAAATTAACAAATGATATTACTATAGTGTAAGTGTGCTTGCAAGAAGCACATCTACAATATTCAAAGGGCCCTTTTACAGCTAGGGCAAGAAAAAATTCTGTTTGTTACAGCCACTCAGAATTTAATGTTCATGGTCTCCTAAGAATTGACGGGAGACCCATTTTTTTATAATATTTAAGTATGTCAAACCTAACGAAACTTGCCTTAGAGCAATCCCTAAAAAGATTCTTATTAAAGAAACCATTGGATAAGATTACCATTAAAGATTTAACTGACGATATTGGCATTTCAAGAATGTCTTTCTACTATCATTTTAAAGATATTTATGATTTAGTCGAATGGTCTTGTATTTATGATGCAACAAATGCACTAAAAGGAAACAAAACCTATGACACTTGGCAAGAAGGCCTTACATCTATATTTGAAGCAGTCCTTCAAAATAAACCATTTATATTAAATGTATACCATACAACAACACAAGATAGTATTGAACGCTTTTTATTTACTACAGTACATGACCTTATTTTAGGAGTCGTCCGCGAAAAAGCACAAGGAACCAATATTACAGAAGAACAAATTCAATTCATCGCTGATTTCTACAAATATAGTTTTGTAGGTATCATGCTTGATTGGATTCAAAAAGGTATGTATGAAGACTACCATGAAATCATCTATAATATGGCTAATACTTTGCATGGTTCCATCGCAAATTCAATTTCAAACTTTACAAATGAAGCAAAATGATAAAAAAATTATCATCTTGCTTTTTTTGTTCATGGTTTTTATTTTTGTCCTCCATTATCATGTAGTCATAAGAACAAAGGAGGACATGTATATGTCAAAGAATAATGTAAAATTAGGCATTGCAGGCCTTACTGCTGCAGCTACTGGTGCTGCTTTATTTACTGCAAAAAAAGTGAGTGATAAAAAGAAAGAAGAAGAGAAAAAATCAACAAACGAATATCGTAATACAGAAAGAGGAAAATACGAAAAGAACTCCAAAGGTATTTACTACACAAATGGAAACTATGAAGCTTTTGCACGCCCGGAAAAACCAGCAGGTGTAGATAATAAACATGCGTATATCGTAGGTAGTGGACTTGCTGCACTAGCTGCTGCTTGTTTCTTAGTTCGTGATGGACAAATGCCAGGTAAAAATATCCATATTTTAGAAGCCATGGACATCGCGGGTGGAGCATGTGATGGAATTTATGATCCAACTCGCGGATATGTCATGAGAGGTGGTCGTGAAATGGAAAACCACTTCGAATGTTTATGGGATTTATTCAGAAGCATTCCTTCATTAGAAGTTGAAGGTGCTAGTGTATTAGACGAATACTATTGGTTAAATAAACATGATCCTAACTACTCATTGTGTCGTGCAACAATCAACCAAGGAAAAGACGCACATACAGATGGTAAGTTTGACTTAAGTACAAAGGGTGCTATGGAAATCATGAAATTATTCATGACACCAGATGAAGACTTGTATGATAAGGCAATCGAAGATGTGTTTGATGAAGAAGTATTCGATTCAACATTCTGGATGTATTGGAGAAGTATGTTTGCGTTTGAAAACTGGCATTCAGCCTTAGAAATGAAATTATACTTCCAAAGATTCATTCACCATATCTCAGGACTTCCTGATTTCAGTGCATTAAAATTCACAAGATACAACCAATATGAATCATTGATTCTTCCTATGCAGAAATATCTAGAAGCTCATGGTGTAGACTTCCAATTCAATACAGAAGTTACAAATGTTGAATTTGAGTTTGTAGGTGACAAAAAAGTTGCGAAGACAATCGAATGCAAAGTAAACGGAACAGAAACTGGCATTGTATTAACTGAAAACGATTTAGTATTTGTGACAAATGGAAGTTGTACAGAAGGAACTATTTATGGCGATCAAGATCATGCACCTAATGGAGATGCTGAAGTTAGAACAAGTGGATGCTGGAACTTGTGGAAAAACATCGCAAAACAAGATTCTAGCTTTGGTCACCCAGAAAAATTCTGCTCGGATATTTCAAAGACAAATTGGGAATCTGCAACAGTAACAACATTAGATGATAAAATTATTCCTTACATCACCAACATCTGTAAGCGTGATCCTCGTAGTGGAAAAACAGTTACTGGTGGTATTGTCACTTGTAGAGATTCAAGTTGGTTATTGAGTTGGACAATCAATCGTCAAGGACAATTCAAAAACCAAGATCCAACCAAAGTATGCGTTTGGGTATATGGACTATTTACCGATGTAGATGGTGACTACATTAAAAAGCCAATGAGAGAATGTACCGGTAAAGAAATTACAGAAGAATGGCTATATCACTTGGGTGTTCCAACAGATCAAATTGAAGAATTAGCTACAAATTCCGCAAGATGCGTTCCTACAATGATGCCATACATTACTGCCTTCTTCATGCCTAGAACGAAAGGGGATCGTCCAGATGTAATTCCTGATGGATGTGTAAACTTCGCATTCTTAGGACAATTTGCCGACACCCCAAGAGACACAGTCTTCACCACTGAATATTCAGTTCGTACCGCAATGGAAGCTGTATACGGATTACTCGGTGTAGATCGTGGTGTTCCAGAAGTTTGGGGCAGTGTATACGATGTTCGTGAACTATTAGATTCAAGCGTAAAATTAATGGATGGTAAATCCCCATTAGAAATTAACTTAGGACCTTTAAATGTGTTCAAAAAGCCAATTCTTAAGGCAATCAAAGGTACAGTTATTGAAAAACTATTAAAAGATCATGATGTGATCAAAAGTAATATGAAATACTAGAAACGAAAAGGAAGAAAGCACTAAACTTTCTTCCTTTTACATATCTAGCCAAATTTTAAGCCCTGTTGTATCCGCCCTATCCGATACGAATGTCACTTCTATATTATGATATTTTTCACATTCTTGGCGAATATCTTTGACATATCCTTCTAATACAACTTCGTTTTTTTGATTATATAATATAATTTTTGTTTCTGGATAGAACAGCTTCATACATTCATGAAAATTCATATAATAAACCTCAAGAAAAAGAGAGTAGGTCAACTACTCTGCTAATTTCTTTTCGATGTCTTCAATTTCTTGTTCAAGCTGTTTAATAAAGTCTTCTTTATCTTCTACTTGATCTTGTAAATCAGCCACTGTAGCCTCACTTACCAAGCCTGTCATATCATCTTGAAGACGTTTAATTTGACGTTTTTGGTTTGCGATTTGTTCTTCTTTACGAGAAATGATTTCTGCCATGTGATCACGCCAGTTTGCACGACGCTTTTCACTAGCCGATTTTAGCCCAGCAAAATATTCATCCATGACACCTCTGAATTCATTCCAGATTTCGTCTTCTTTATCTTTTCCACAGAAACCAATTGATTTCCATTTATTTGATAATTCTTTCATCATTGCAGTTTGTTCACGAGTATATTCTTGTAAACCTGCAATTGATTTAGCTTCTTTTACTAAAGCTTGTTTTTCTGCATATTTTTCATCATGCTCAGCATGCAATTTTTCATAAAATTCATTACGTTTCGCATAGAATTTTTGACGAGCTTCATTAAATGCATTCCATAAATCATCATCAAATTCACGACCCGCATTTCCTGCTGCTTTCCATGCATCCATCAATTCTTTATATTTAGCGCTTGTTTTTTGCCATTCTTCAGAATCTTGTAATGACTTAGCTTTTTCAATTAAATCTTCTTTTACCTTTTTAGCATTTTCAAACTGAGCAGTTCTATTTTCCCAGTTTGCGTGTTTACGATCATAGAACTTCTGACGAGCTGCATTGAAACGTTCCCACAATTCATCATCTGTTTTCTTTCCAGCATTTCCAGAAACTTTCCATTGATCCATTAAGGAAGTCATCTTTTCAGTAGCCTTTTTAAAGTCATTTGATAAAGAAGTTTTTTCAGCTTCTTTAATCAAAGCTTCCTTTACATCAACCACTTTTTGAGCCAATGCCTTTTGTTTTTCATATACTTTTTCAATATTCGCATCAAATTCTTCTCTTAACTTTTCTTCTGCCAAAGACTCACCAAAGCCAGTCTTTCTCCATCTTTTTTTCAAATCATTCACAAAGCGAACCGCTTCACTGAAATCTTCAATTTCATCAACTTTTTTTGATTCTTCGACAAGAGCCTGTTTTTGGTCGATACCGGCTTCCATATCTTCAAATTCTTCGTAAAATTCTTTTTCCATACATCTACTCAGCTTTCTAATCATCCGATTACTTATGATTATAACATAGAATGAAAAAAGTATAAAAAAAAACTGCATATGCAGTTTAAATTTTACAAATGGTGGAGCGTATCGGGATCGAACCGATGACCCCCTGCGTGCAAGGCAGGTGCTCTCCCAGCTGAGCTAACACCCCATTATATTAAGCGTCCAAAGAAATCATGGTGGGCCTGAATGGACTTGAACCAACGACCTCACCCTTATCAGGGGTGCGCTCTAACCACCTGAGCTACAGGCCCATATTCCCAAGACGCTCATATATAATACCATAAATATTAATGATTGCAAGTACTTTTTTTCTTTTTTTCTAAAATTTTTCTCTTTTCTTGATAATACACACGCATGATTGTTGAAACCAAAAGAATTCCTAATGCTAAAACCCCAGCAATACTCAATGTTTGAAGTCCCATATTCAATGTGTTCTGTGCATCACCACGAATAGCCGCAAGCATTGTACGATACATCCCACCACCAGGAACCAAAGGAATTAATGCACAAACTAAAAATGTTGTTACCGGAGTCTTGCATTTACGTGCTAAAATTTCTGAAGCCAATGCCAAACCTAAGGCTCCATAAAAATTCGATAGAATTTCCGAACACCCTAAATATAATGATACCTTATAACAGGCCCCTCCAATAGCACCTACAACACCGGCTATCCATAAATTTCTTCCTTTGATATTGAAAAGGAAACCAAATCCCAAACTTGCAAGAAATGAAGATATACCTGATTTTAAAATTACATACACCATATTTCCATTCCCCTATATCCAAAAATACATCACAAAACCAGCACCTACCGCAATAGCAACTGCGCATAAAAATGCATCTGCTGCTCTTGCAACACCAGATACATAATCTCCTGCAATCGTATCACGAATCGCATTCGTAATCGCAAGTCCTGGAACTAGAAGCATAAAACTCGAAATTACCATAATATCCACATTGGTCTGAGGCAATACTTGATGAATCAATTGAGCACTCAATGCTGCAGATCCCGCAGATATCGCATTATTCAAGAAAGAATTGAGTTTGTGCTTTGACAAGAAACAACTCATACAACGAATCAAAATCCCAATAAAAAAGGACATCACAATTTCTAATAAAGTCCCATTAAAGAAAATCCCAAATCCAGCTGCACCAACCGCACCAAAAAGCATTGTCTCTTTAAAAGTATAGCGAGACATGCCCTTAATTCGATCCAATTCACCAGCCAATTCATCCACTGACATTGGATTTGAACAAATTCTTCTAGAAAGCGTATTAATTTGATCAATGCGATTTAAATCTACCTCTCCCGTATGCACCCTGCAAATACGTGTTATCGTTTTATTTTCATATGTTAACGAAAACATGATGCCAGTTAAAGTTACGTAGCTATCCGCATACTCAATCCCCTCAAAACAACGACACATTCTGACCATTGTCTCTTCAACACGATTGACTTCTGCACCACTCTCTACTAACATCTTCCCTGCTTCAATAATTGTATTTAATAATTTTTCAATATTCATAACAAGATTATAACAAAATCCACGAAAAAAATAAGCAGAAAAACTGCTTATTCTGGGATTTCTATATTAATCTTATCAAACTCTTGTGACACATTTAATGCGTGGTCATTGATACGTTCAAAGTCTGTAAATATACGTGATAACATCATACTTACTTCACTCGAACATTTCTGTTGCTTTAATGCTTGAATCTGTGCTTCGCGCCAACTTGATACAAGTGAATCAATCACATCGTCCTTACGTTCTGCTTCTTCTACATCATACAAATCATCTTTCATATCTACACATAATTTCTGCATATGTTCAACAATTTCAATTTCCGAAATAGTCATCTGATCTTGAAGACGTTTAGCTGCCTGATGATTCATATTCACGGCATAATCACTAATACGTTCAATATCTACCAACATCAAATAATAGCTTGATAAAGCTTGAGAAATATTCACATTCAAGTTAGGAGTCGCTAAAGCAGTACTAATATACTCACTAATGACTTTATCCAAATAGTTAACTGTATCTTCTCTTCGATAGATTTGTTCATCATTTTTATCACTAAACTGTAGTAACTGTCCAAAAGCCTGACTTACATTTTCGTAGGCCAATTCTAACATGTGCAATGTTTCATCATTGATTTGTTTTACAGAAATTGCGGCACCACCAATCATCTTCTTTGACTTTGGAAGAGGTTGCAAATATAATAAACGATCATCTTCTGTTTCTTTGTTTTCTACTGGTAAGATGTGTTGTGCAAATTCAGCCAAATATTTTCCAAATGGAAGCAATAATAATGTTGTACAAATATTAAACAATGTGTGCATGTTCGCAATCTGTGCTGTCGCATTATATGGAGTCCAATGAATCACCAAAGATACCAATGGTGTGAACATACATACTAATGTAAATATTACTGTACCAATAATATTAAAGCTCAAGTGAATAGCTGTCGCTTGTTTAGCCTCACGGCTTGTTCCAATTGAAGCGAGAACCGCTGTAATACAAGTACCAATATTCTGACCAAACAATACATATACAGCTCCATCTAAGCCAATAACTCCACTGGCTGCCAATGCCTGTAAAATACCTACAGAGGCTGAGCTTGATTGAATTAAAGCGGTAAAACCAGCACCTACTAAAATACCAACCACCGGATTTGAGAAGTGTGTCACTAATTCAACAAATTCCTTTGATTCTCTTAATGGCATCATAGCTGTACTCATCATATTCATACCAATAAAAAGAATACCTAAACCAGCAATAATTTGGCCAAAATCAGTTGCCTTCGCACTTTTTGTGAACATAATTAAAGCTACACCCATAAAGGCAACTAATGGAGCAATAGCGCTAACATCTAATGCGATCAATTGACCTGTAATTGTTGTACCTACATTGGCTCCCATGATAATCCATACTGCTTGTTGTAAAGTCATCATTTGTGCATTGACAAAACCTACAACCATTACTGTTGTTGCACTCGAACTTTGAATAACTGCCGTAACAAGTGCACCTACAATCACTCCTAAAAAGCGATTTGAAGTTAATTTTTCTAAAATCTGTTTTAAACGATCTCCAGCCGCAGCTTCAAGACCATTTCCCATCATCTGCATTCCGTATAAGAATAGAGCTAAACCACCCAATAAAGACAATATATTTGTTGTTGTCATACTTTCCACCTTTTCATATTTTCGTATTTAATATAAATTTAATCGGATATTCATACTATCTTTACATTGTTAAATCTATGTTAATTTTATTTAACATTTCAAAATAGGTAGTATAATAAACCCAAAAAAGGAGATTTTTATGCCAACAATCATCGAAAACAGAAGAAATTTACATCAGATTCCAGAAATTGAACTCACAACGCAAAAAACATCTCAATATATTGAAAATGTATTAGATTTGTATGACTGTAAAATCGATCATCCAATCCCAAATAGTGTAACCGCCTTTTTTGACAACAAGAAAGAAAAAACAATTGTTTTTCGTTCCGATATGGACGCTCTTCCTATGGAAGAAAATACAGATTTAGAATTTAAAAGCACCAATGGATGTATGCACGCCTGTGGACATGATGGACATATGGCGATGGTTTTAGAAATAGCTAAATATGCCAAAGAAAGTAACTACAACGTATTATTGTTGTTTCAGCCTGGCGAAGAAAAACCTGGTGGAGCCAAGCCAATCATAGACACACAATTCTTCAAACAATTTAATATTGCCGCCATCTACGGAACACACATCTATCCAGAGCTTGAAAAAGGCAAAGTATATACGCGTCCTAATGAAATGATGGCGGGAGGATGCGAATTTGAATTACTTGTCAAAGGCAAAGCAAGCCATGCAGCACAACCTCAAAATGGAATTAATGCATTAACAGCTTGTGTTGAAATTCTACAAAAGTCTTTAGAACAAGAAGAAAAAGCTTTCGACGACAACACATTCCACCTTCTTCATTTTGGAACTTTCCATTCTGGATCAGCCTTTAACATCATTGCTGACCAAGCCCATGTACGAGGTTCTATTCGCTATTATGATTCTAAAGTATTTGATAAAATTGTAGAAATTATCGAACAAAACATGAATAATGCAATCAAAAAATATAAGGTGCAAGTTAATTTCAAAGTCAATCATCACTATCCACCTGTACTAAATAACGATGAATTATTCTACACTCTATACAACAACAATCTAGTGCACAAACTAGAAAACCCTGTACTCATTAGTGAAGACTTTGGCTACTATAGAAATGTAGCTCCATCTATCTTCTTTTTTTTAGGAACAGGAGATACCATTCCATTACACTCAAATCAATTCACATTTGATGAAAGCATCTTAGATAAAGGTGTCGAACTCTATAGAAAACTTTTAAAAACGAAACTTATGTTCTAATCTAAGGAGCTGTTCAAAACTTGAACAGTTCTTTTTAGACAAAAAAGAGCAAAGACTCATTCAAGTCTATGCTCTATGTGATATTTTAATATCTTTTTCTTCTTGCTAATGCAGCACATACACCTAATCCAGCCAGTGCAAGTGTTCCTGCTACCATTAAGATTCCAGTATTTGTTTGTAATCCAGTTGTAACCTTTCCAGGTTCTTTTTTGTTTCCAGGTTTAGCTGGTTTTTCTTGTTTACTTGGTTTTCCCGGAGTTTCTGGTTTGCTAGGCTTATCTGGATTTTCTGGTTTACCAGGTTTTTCTGGATCAACCGGTTTTTCTGCTTTTACAAGGTTATTAGCAGCCACATTCAATTTTTCTACTGCTGCATTTACTGCTTCTTGTGCAGCATTTGCATCACCGCTTACTTCTCTAGCTTCTGCATATGCTTGGGCAAATGGTCCCCAGCTTTCTGCTGTGTAATCTGCTTCTTTGTATTCAGCATATTTTTGTAAAGCTTTAGTAAGTGCATCTTTATTTACTGTTTCTGGATTTTCTGGTTTTAAGTTGTTAAATGCATCCATTAATTTTGCATCCAATGCTGCCACTTCTTCTTCAGAAGCAAATGCATTCATATCCATGATTGCATCTACTGCTTTTGTGAATTTCTCATAAGAATCTTTACTATATTCTTCTGGATTTACACTATTTAATAATTCTTGTGCCTTATTTTGTAAATCCAATACTTTATCTGTATTTTGTTGTTGAATTTTTACAGTCGCATTGATTTCTGCAGCACTCGCAAATCCTCCGATTCCTTGTACTTCGAAGCGTACAGCTTTAAATGTTTGTGATTGATCAAACGCAAATTCGTACTTGTTGTTTGTAAGTTTCATATCAGAAACTTCTGCAATCTTCGTTTCATTACCTGACTTATCAATTCCATACACAGTTGCACTTGTCCAAGTACCGTTTCCACCACCTTGTCTAGCAACATATTCTAGGCTATCAAATGTGATTTCTTTTCCGAAACTTACTGTTAATGTATGAGTTTGACCACAATGATCTTGTCCACTATAGTTAGAATGCCAATAAGTATTTAGTTTGTTATCAAGAACATCTTTTGCAGAACCATCACTGCCAGTTCCAACTTCATCTGTTTGTTGCGAACATGCTTCAGCATCCCAACCTTTTTTAGAAAGTTTTTTGCTTGTTACATTGATTCCAAAGTCATCTGCAGCTTTTTGTGCATCATCATAATATAATGCACTATTTCTAACTACGACATCCCCCACAAATCCTGTTAAATTTGTACTTCCAAGAACGACTGGAGCACCACTTAAGTCTGCACCATGATTTTTCTTATCATATGCTGATGTAGCTAATCTTCCATCTACATATAGTTTCAACATTCCATTTGGTTCACGAACTGCGTGTACTGCATGCAATTTACCATCATTCACTTTACCAATTGTTGTAGTTTGTGTTACTGACTCTTTGTATTCACTAGTACTGAATTTACCACTCGCATGTTCTACTACTGTAGTTACATTCTCTTTACTAGTTACTTGTTGTCCCTTAACATCGAATACTACATATCCATCTGCATCGATAGACAATTGGAAATCATCACCTTGTTTTAATAATACAGTATTGCTTGATTTAGTATTAACAGCCATTGATACACTAAAATCAGCGTCGCCTTTAATTCCATTTTCAGCGATTGTATATGCTTTGTTCTTTAAGTTTAGAAGTGTTTTACTATCAGATTTACTTTCAGAAACATCACCTTTTACATCTTCTTTTGAAGCTACTTTCGCAATTTCTTTTGCAGTTCTGGCCTCTACTTCAACTGCAGATGCCTCATTTCCATAAATATCTTTAATTCCACTCACACTTAATTGAGCAGTATCACTTAAATCACTTGCTTTAACTTCAAATGTACGATAATCAGCTTGTAATACAGCTTCCGCTGCTTTTCCATTTACCTTAAACTTAATATCATCAGCTATTCTTTCGTTAAAACGAACTTCTACAGTATCTTTCTTAGTAATCTTAGCCGATACAAATTCTGGTGCTTTACTATCTGTATTTCCATACTGATAAATCGCAGAAGTGTTTGGTTCAAGAGTTACTTTTAATGTATCTCCATAAGAAACTGTTTTTCCTGTAGTACCAGCTGCATAAGGATAAATAGAATATTCTTTCAATCCCTTCATTGAAGTTGGAACACCCACAATATTGTCTAGTGTCAATTCATATGTTTGTTTTGTTGAAGTTGGGTTTACAAAAGAAACAAACCCCTTCTTGTTATTCCATGCAGAATATCCATAAACACCATTAGATGGATTTTTACCTTCTTGTACAAATAGTTTTGCATTCTTCAATACATTGTGGTTTGTTTCTGCAAAATCTAATACGTCTGCCGTTACTTGCCATTTTTCTGCATCAAATAAACTTGGTGAATAATATAATTCCCAGAATGCAGTTCCACGCATCGCATTATCTAATAAGTATTCACGGAATACTTCAGTTGTCGCATTGCTTCCATCTGATACGCCATAAATTGGATCATGGTTGTAAATATTCTTTAATGGGAATTGAATTTGATTTTTCTTATATAAGTTATTGTATACATTGTCACGATAATAAATCTTACGTTGATGTCTTTGACCTGAAGCACCTGCTTCACCAGTATCACCTGAATCTTGTACCCAAATTGTATTTACCCATTGTAATAACCATGGACTTAAGTTCACATAACATGTCGCATTGATCCATAATCCTTTACCTTCTTGTGCTCTTGCAGCACGGGCATGTTCAATTACGTCTGTCCAAGCTTCCCACATATCACTCGTGTAATACATATCGTGGTCGCCACCAGTCATGTGATTGTGATTTGGATTGTTACATGGTCTTGATGCAAATCCATCCCATTTCCAATAATCAATATTAAATCTTGTTTGATAATCTATGAAACGATCTTCAAAGTTTTTCAAATAAGTTCTTGAACCAGTACAAATTACGTTACCTAAAGCACTATTACTTTGCATTTCTGCAGTTCCCATAGCCTCTAAGTATTTCGCAAATCCACCAAAGAAGTTATATCCACCTTGAGGGCCTACCCAAACGCCAAATGAAGATTGGAATTTATCTGTCAATTCAGTTGAAGTATATAATTCATTAGGAAACTTACTATTGAATTCCCAAAATCCTGTCTGGTTTTGTGTAGTTCCAGATTCTCCAGGAGCATTTACTCCACCTACCGCATTGTTGTAGTTATTCCATCCATCATCTACTACATAACTATCTAAAGGTTCTACACCATTTTGAGCCAATCCTTTTTCTGCTCCTAAGAATGATTTTTCAATACTTTCATCATTGATATTCATCATGTTGTCATACCAAGAGTTGTATTGTTTTCTAAAATCAGATGGTGTTGCGATATCTTCAATATAGTTAAAGAAATCTGTTTGAACTACATCTGTAGGAGTTCCTTGGGCTGCACCAACAACATTGTTCCATGTACGATAAGTTTTTCCATCATTTATAACATTCTGTCCATCGCTTGCCATTTTCGCAATTGATTTTCCAGAATAGTAACGAATCTGCATTGCATTATCTTCATTTACATCTGTATCTTGTGCAGGAAATTCGGAACCAAAGAACAATCCATCAGCATAAATTGGTTGTCCTAACATCAATTCATGTTTTCCAATCCACATAGAAGAAATGTTACTTTGATCTGGAATGCTCCATACACCTTGTGTTCCTTCTGGAATCACGAAGTTATCAAAGTCGATATAATCAATAGAAGCTTCTTCTGGTTTATCCACTGTAATCTCAAGATAAGAATTCATATAATGCTTATTATTTTCCATTACAGTAACCATATCGATATCCCAATTGACACCATCTTTTTCATAAGTATCAAAAGAAACACGAACTTCGTTATTCTTTGTAGTAATACCATTTTCAGAAACAGTTAATTCACTTGAACGAATATCTGTATCTGCATCATCTATTTTAGATTCAAATTTTTGATCAGAATATAATTTGATTTCTGAAACCTGGAATTCATTTGTACCACCCATACAATCTGATTTAGGTACAATCTTTACAAATCGAGTTGTATATACAGAATCAAAATTTCCATATACCAAATCCCCTACATTATGTAAAGTATCTCCTGCATTATAGTTTCCATCACTCGTTTGTGTATTTTCACTTAATACAGCGGAATGCAAGTTATAATCATCACGTACAAATTCGCCCTTTCCTGCTGGTGACCATTCTGTACCATTATCACTTACATAAAGCTCGTATTTTCCCATTGTACCATTTAGTCCATAGTTCGCATCATGGAAACCAGGTCGTTTCTGATATGCAAAAGAACCAATTGTTTTTTCAGATCCAAGATCAAATACAATTTCATCATTTACATTTCCACTAATCGCAACATTTAAATTTCCATCTGTTAGCTTATTTGTAGACTTACCCTTAAAAGTTACATTTGAACCAGTTAAAGAAACTTCTTTTTGTGGAATGCCAGCACTTGTTTTATCACTATATAAATTGAATTCTGCACCTGTAAATTCAGATGTATTTCCTAACGCATCACTTAATGCTTCAAGTTTTACATATTGCGTTTTATAAGTTGCATTTAAATTCGCATAAACTACATCACCCACATTGTAAAGGTTGCCTTCTTGATGTAAATTATAGTCTTCTTTTGTGAATTCACCTTTCGCAACTTCATTCCAGTTAGCACCATCATCACTTATGTATACTTTGTATTTCCCTAATGTTCCATTAATACCATATGCTTGATCTGTGAAACCAGGCCTTTTCAAGAACGAGAAAGAAGATACTTCTTGTTTAGAACCCAAATCAATTTCTAAAGAAATTGGAAAACCTGCTTTTTGGTATTCATCTACATATGTATTTTTATCACCATCGAACAAATATTCTGGATGATTAAAAGTAACTCCATCTTTATTCTTTAAAGTTGCTTTCCATGCCATACGATCTAAAGCTTGAGTTGGAGGAGTAACTACAGGTTTTTGTTCTTCTGTCTTTTGACTATTTACTAAATTAATGACAAAATCTTCTGAACCTTCAGCCGGTCTAAATTGTTCATCAATTCTTTTGTTATCGATAGAAACAGTTTTCCATTTCCCATTATTATTTTCAAAAACACGTTTAATATACCCATTCCCAATAGTAATTCTATTACCATTTTCAGAAACCGAAACATCCCCACCAGATTCATTTGCTTTAATATGAAGTGGAGCTATGTTCGCAACTAATGCAGTACAAACTGCTAAACTTAATATTTTTTTCATTCTCTATTTCTCTCCTCTATAAATTTGAAAAAAAACTAAAATACGAGTAATTTTACCTCCTTCCAATACAAAAAAAACAGTTTCCCTTTCGTAAGCGCTTTCACTTCTATATTGTAAACTACTATATATATATTCGTATTTGCACTTTTTAATGATATTTTTGCTCTTTTTAATAAATTTGTATAACAAAAGAGTAGCCTATACAGGCTACTCTTTTAGTGTGCTATTAACTTTTGTTAAGCTTGTTGTGCTTCTTCGTCTTCATCATCGTTATCAACGTTTTTCCATTTACGTCCAATGAAGAATACTACGATCTGTACGATTCCAAGAACAACCATCCAAATTGTCCATTGATCTGTCCAAGTCCAGTCAAGACTCATGTCTTCTGTTACTAGGAAGAATACAACAGATGCGATTGCGATTAGAACAGCAAGTACGCGAGTGAATAATCCACGTTTCTTTTCTTGTTCTTTTTCTTCATCTTCATTTGTAGTTGTTTGTTGTTTTGTTTCATCATCTTCTTTGTCATCTTCATCTTTATGACGTTTAGAGATCAACAATAATAATCCGAATAATACTGTTACGATTGCACAAATCAAGTTGATTAATGCCCAATAGTACTGAGGTGATGCCTTAGGAGTATACTCTTCTTCAACCTTTTCAGTCTTTGGTTCTTCAGCCTTAGGAGTTTCTTCTTTTTCAACTGTTTCAACCGGAGTAATTACCTGAGGAACACTTGGAGTACGTGGCGTTGGTGCTGGAATCACAGGAGCAGGAGCTGCTGTAATTGTTAATGTACCAACAACCTTAGTAATGTCGTAGTTAGAAGCTAATGTATTTTCATTTAATTTGTATTCAAATGAGTTTGCACTATTTCCAACCTGAGTCTGAGTTCCGGTTACCTTATATTCTGCACCTTCACCCTCTACAAATCCATCTCCACTTACTGTGATTGATGTATTTGTCAATGCTGTTCCATCATATGTCTTAGTTGCATTCGCACTTGTCAATGTGACAGAACGTTTTGTGATCTTATAAGTCTTTTCAAATGATCCAGTATAGTTACCTAATCCAGCAACCTTGATTGTTACTGTACCAGCATTTACTAAATCATCACTATAAGTTACTGAGTAATCTTTGTCAGCTACTAATTTTTTATCTGTCTTAGTATCCTTAACTGTTAATACTTCTCTATGCTCTTTACCATCATACTTAGAATCACTAGGATCACTTACTGTAATACCTGTCTTCTTTTCTTCTGGAGTATCTGGTCCATCAGGAACGATTGACTTAGCTTTTACTGTTAATGTTCCAATAGAATCCTTACCATGTTTGTAGTTAGATTCTTTTGCACTACCTGTCCACTTCAAGTCATAAGTGTTATCTGAAGAACCAACATCTGTTTGAGCACCTGTAATTGTAAAGCTATATGTTTCACCTTTAACGATACCTTCAATCTTACCACCAGCTGTTAATGCAGTTCCATCATAAACCTTAGAATTAGATTCAGTTGTTACTGTATATTCTCTTGGCAAAATCTTATAAGTACGTGTCAATGATCCAGTGTAATTGTTGATACCACGAATTGTAACTGTGATTTCTCCTGCAACATTTGTAAAATCTGTTGTTGAATATTCTACTGCATAATCTTTACCAGCAACTAATGCTGTTTTAGCCTTGCTAGACACAACTGGAGACCACTTGTGTTCCTTACCATCATAAGTAATATCGCTTGGACTATCAATTTCGATTCCTAGATATGTTTCTGGATGTTCAGGATCTGGTACGATTGACTGTGCTTTTACTGTCAATGTTCCAATAGAATCCTTACCATGTCTGTAGTTAGATGATTTTGCACTACCCGTCCACTTCAAGTCATAAGTGTTAGCCGAAGAACCAACCTCAGTTTGAGTACCAGTGATTGTAAAGCTATATGTTTCACCTTTAACGATACCCTCTACCTTACCACCAGCTGTTAATGCATCTCCATCATAAACTTTAGATTTAGAATCTGTTACAACTTTATATTCTCTACGTAAAATTCTATATTTACGTGTCAATGATCCAGTATAGTTTCCAATACCTGTAATTGTAACTTTGATTTCTCCAGTAACATTTGTGAAATCTGTTGTTGAATAAGTTACCTTGTAATCTTGATCAACTACTAAGCTATTTCCATCTTTATCTGTAACTGTTGGAGCCCATTTATGTTTCTTACCATCATAAGTTACATCCTTTGGACGATCAATCTTAACTTCTTTATAAGTTTCTGGATGATCAGGATCCGGTACGATTGACTGTTTATTAACTGTCAATTTACCGATAGATTCTTTCGCAAGTTTGTAGTTAGACTTCTTAGCTGTTCCATTCCATTCGAATGTATAAGTGTTATCAGAAGAACCAACATCTGTTTGAGTACCTGTGATTGTAAAGTTATATGTTTCACCAGAAACAATACCCTCTACCTTACCACTAGCTGTTAATGCAGTTCCATCATAAACCTTAGAAGCAGTATTTGTTGTTACTGTATATTCCTTAGGTTTGATTTCATAACTTGTATCAACTGTACCATTGTAGTTTCCAATACCAGTAATTGTTACAGTTACTGTTCCAGCATTTGTTGCATCTGTATATGCCAATGTGTAATCTGTACCTTCAACCAATGTAGCCTTAGTCTTAGAATCTTTTACCACTGGTTTGTTTCTTTGTTCTGAACCATTGTATGTAGTATCAGCAGGTTTTTCTACTGTGATTCCATTATCGTCTGTTGGAACGATAGACTTAGGAGTGATTGTTAATGATCCATCTGTTACGATAAATGTTACTTGAGTATAGTTATCATTTGTGTTCGTAAATTGATCAGCCGCAAGATTCATAGGATATGTACCAGCTTTAATACCTTTAGCTTCTGCAGTTCCATTGAATGTGAAATCATCTGTTGTATATGTGCTGCCTTCAGTGATTGTTACATCATATCCTTGTACTGACTTTTCATTTCCATCATATTCAACTGTATCTGAATGACCAGCAATCGTTACAACGACTTCACCATCTTGAGTTGTGACTATTAAGTCACCAAATTTAACTTCGATGTTGTAGTTAGAAGCTTTTGTATTTGACTTCAATTCATAAGTGAATTTGTTCTTGCTTGTACCTACTTTTGTTCTAGATCCAGTTACATTATAAGTTGCACCTTCATCCTTAACAAATCCATCACCACTTACTGTTACTTCATCTTTTGTCAATGCAGTCTTGTCATAAACCTTAGAAGCAGATCCACTTGTCAATGTTACATTACGCTTAGTGATTTCATAAGTTACTTCGAAGCTTCCTTCATAGTTGCCAATACCTGTTACTGTTACTGTTACTGTTCCAGCATTGATTACATCTTCACTATAAGTTAATTCGTAATCTGTACCTTCTACCAATACTTTATCAGTCTTAGTATCTGTAACTGTTGGTTTGTTCTTGTGTTCTTCACCATCATATTTAGAATCTGAAGGTTTTGTTACTGTAATACCAGTCTTCTTTTCTTCTGGAGTATCTGGTCCATCTGGAGTAATTGACTTAGGACTGATTGTTAATGATCCATCTTCAACCTTGAATGTTACGTTATCAAAGCTTGCACTTGTGTTACTGAATTGTTGTGCAGTAAGGTTCATATGATATGTACCAGCTGCAGTTCCTTCAGCTCTAGCATAACCTTTAACTCCAATATAGTCAGCTTTATACAATTTGTTAGAAATATCAGTAATCACATAGCCTTCTACTGAATGTGGATTGCCATCATAAGTTACAGTATCTTTGTTACCTTTGATTGTTACAACAACTTCGTTTTCGAATGCTGTTACTTTTAATGTTCCTTCAAATGTTTCAATATCATAGTTTCCAGCTAATGTATCTTCATTCAATGTATAAGTGAATGTATTCTTGCTAGAACCCTTTTCAATCTGCATACCAGTTACGTTGTATGTTGCACTTTCCTTCTTAGCGAATTTGTCGCCTCCAACTGTTACTGTATCATTTGTTAAAGCACTACCATCATAAACCTTTTCAGCATCAGCACTTGTCAATGTTACATGACGTTTTGTGATTTCGTAAGAAGTATCGACTGTACCTTCATAGTTTCCAATACCAGTTACTGTTACTGTTACTGTTCCAGCATTTACTACATCTTCACTATAAGATAATTCGTAATCTGTACCTTCTTTTAATGTAGCTTTTGTCTTAGTATCTTCTACTTTTGGTTTATTCTTGTGTTCTTCACCATCATACTTAGAATCTTTTGGAGCTGTTACTGTAATACCAGTCTTCTTTTCATCTGGAGTATCTGGTCCATCTGGAACGATTGATTTCTTAGTTACTGTCAATGTTCCAATTGAATCTTTACCATGAGTATAGTTCGCTTTTTTAGCTGTTCCTGTCCAATTCAATTCATAAGTGTTATCTGAAGTACCAACATTTGTTTGGCTACCAGTCATTGTTAAGTTGACTGTTTCACCTTCCACCAAGTTATTAACTGTTCCATCAGCTGTTAATGCAGTTCCATCATAAACCTTAGAATCTGTATTTGTTGTTACTGTATATTCTCTTGGTAGGATCTTATATGTCTTAGTAAATTCACCAGTATAGTTTCCAATACCTTTAATAGTGATTGTTACTGTTCCAACATTGATTAGATCTCCGCTGTAAGTTAATGTGTAATCTACATCTTTAACTAATGTTGTATTTAACTTAGAATCAGTTACCGTTAATCCATTGATATGTTCATTTCCATCATAGATTGAATCTTCTGGATCTGTTACTGTAATACGCTTTTGATCATCAATAGACTTACGATTGATTGTCAATGATCCATCTTCGACTACAAATGTTACCTTCTTAAAGTTACTATTTTTGTTACTAAATTGATCTTTAGTAAGGTGCATCTGATATGTACCAGCTTCAGTACCTTCAGCCTTAGCTTGACCTGTAAACTTAACATCATCCTTTGTATACAACTTGTTAGAAATATCAGTAATTTCATAACCTTCTACTGAATGTGGATCTCCATCATAAGTTGCAGTAGCTTCATGACCTTTGATTGTTACTGTTACTTCAGCATTAACTTCAGTAATACTCAATTTACCTTCATGCATAGTAATTGCATAGTTACTTTCTTTAAAGTTTTCACCTTCAGTAATAACGATTGTATTTGTGACTTCACCATCACTTACATAAGTAACTGATCCAGTTGCCTCAACTTTTGTTACTTCACCATCAACGAAGTTTCCTTCAACTTTAACATTTGGTCTAGTTAATGGAGTTCCATCATAATCCTTAGAATCTGTTTCACTCGTTAATGTTACTGCGCGTGGATTAATAACAAGTTGTCCATCTTCTGCAATTTCAAATTTAACATTTGAGAAGTTTGTATTGTTGTTAACAAACTGAGTTGCATCCAAATTCATTGGATATGTATTAGCATCTTTACCAGTAGCCGTTGCTTGATCTTTTAATGTAAAGTCTGTTGATGTATAAAGTGTATTACTAATAGATTCTACTGTATATCCACTTACACTTTGTACTGTTCCATTATAAGTTGCAGTATCTTTATTACCTTTAATTCTTACTGTTACTTCATCCGTAACTGGAGTAATACTCAATTTACCTTCATTCTTAATAATTGAATAGTTATTAGCATTAAACTTATCTGATGTTTTATAAGTAATTGTATTTGTTACTTCACCTTCACTAACATTCGTTACAGATCCAGTTGCCTGAACTTCTGTTACTTCATCTTTGACAAATCCACCAATAATTGTTACTTCTGGCTTAGTTAATGGAATTCCATCATAAGGCTTAGAAGCTGTTTCACTCGTTAATGTAACTTCACGCTTAGAAATCGTTAATTTTCCCTTAGTCACATTTACAATTACTTTATCTGTTACATCAACACCATCTTTAGTAACTTTTGCTGTACCAGTAATCTTAGTTTCATAAGTATCAGCATCTTTACCTGTAGCTACTGCAGTTAAACCTTCTACTGTATATCCATCAGCCACATCTTGGAAACCTTCAACCTTTTGTTCTTCACCATTATATGGAAGTGTATTACTATTTGCGTAAACATTGATCACAGTTTTCTTAACCCAAGTTGCATATAAATCATTACTTGAATCTGCATTCACTCTGACTTTTTCACCAACTGCATATTTAGCATTACCTTTTTGAGCATCTTCCATTGATGTTGCCCAACCAGCAAAGTAATAATCTTCACCTGGAGCTATATAACTTAAATCAGATGTATTCTTTAAAGTAACTTCAACGTTATTCAAAATCGCAACGTTCTGATCTTCACCATGACCATTACCAGGATGATAAGTTAAGATTGCAGAAGTTTCCGAATCACCAAATACAGCCGTTAAAGTAATAACATTCTTGTCATCTGCCAAATCTTTATTTACTTCAAAGTTTTGACCAGGTTGATATACATTACCATCTAATTGCCAACCTAAGAATTTCTTACCTTCTTTTGTCACACCATTAGCAACTGTAGCTTTAGCACCACCTGCATAAACATTGTTATCTTTTGGAGTCTCTACACCATCTGCTACATACTTAACTTTAAGCTCACCATTGTATAACCACTTACCAATAACGTTAGTATCTTTCAAGATTGCAGCATTCGCATTGAATGCTACTGTAGTCATATGACCATTTTCATCTGCTACATACCAACCTGCAAATGAATATTCATCCACTGTAGGAATACTTGGTAAAACATCGCTTGCAATTGTACCAGCATCAACATCGCCATTAACTTTCTTTGAAGTACCATCTGGAGTATTCAAATTATAAGTTAAGTTGATCTTCTTAGCTGCCCATTTTGCATAAATCTGCACATTCGCATTTGGCATTTTTTCAGTATTAAAATCAAACTTAGTTGTACAAGCTTTATCCTTATACCAACCACCAAATACATAGTATTCAGGTAAACCACTTGGTCTTGCAGGAGTATAGTTTGCATAAGACTTTAATGAAGCCGTATACTTAATATTCTTTTCTGTCTTAGTAACACTGTTATAGTTATAGTAAGACAAGCTATAAGTCTTCAATTTAGAAGCGATATTTACTGGATACTTTTTGATTTTAGTTCCATCAGATACATCATTTTGTCTTTCCCAATATGAAGCACTTGTTTCTGGATATTTTTCAGTAGTATATTTGTACAAATTATAACCAGCATATTTTTCGTGAACAGTTAATGTTCCACCACCTGTTTTTATCGTTTGAACTAATTTATATGAACCATCTGCCTGTTCATTATAATAATTAACCGTAGTTTGTGCATCTGATAATTCACCGTAGAAATTACATGTAGTAACAACACCATTTTCTGTTATATTACCTTCATTCTTTTCATATCCAGCAGTCTTAAAATCGAATGACGTCAATAAAACACATCCTGATCCACCACTTGTGTCCGATCTCCAATAATAAGTTGATGTATCCCATGCCCCTTCAGGAAGATTAGCACCATATAAACCAGTTACAGTTTTAATTATATTCCAGCTACCACCACCAAACCATCCAGTTGATTCATATGCATAGAAATTTACTGTACACAATACACGATCATAGTAAACATTAATGATTGTAGTACCATCACCAGAGATTTCTACATTTTTACTAGAATTGTTTGCGTTGTATTTAAATCCTTTATATGTTTTTGAATTTGTGGCTGAAATCTTTGTACCTGTAGTTGCTTTCTTAGTTACAGCTTCTACATATTCATAAGTTTTCTGTGCATCTGTTGCATTCTTATCATCTGTTACTTTTTGTTGCCAGTAGTTAATTGTATAGTTAACTTGTGCTGCTTTCCAATGAGCTGTTAAAGTCATTGGAGAAGTAACTGTTGCACCATTTTCAACCTTAGTTAAACCATTGTACCAACCATCAAATGAATAACCTGGCTTTGTAGGTGTTGTATCTTTACCTAATACTAACTTATCTCCGTGTAATACGAATTGAGAATCAACAATAGATCCACCATCTGAATTAAATGAAACCCAATAACCTTCTTTAATAATTGCGTATACATTTACAGAAGTTTGATCTGCTGGAACTGTGATACTACTTGCGATATTTTTAGTACCATTCTTTTCAGCTGCCCAACCAACTAATTTATGAGTTGAATCAACATCATAAGATACAGTTGTAAAATCATGTGCTTCATGATCTCCAACTTTTTCTGTACGCATAATCTGTGATCCATCTGGATTTAAGAAGTATACATATAATGCTGCTTCATATCTAGCTATAATTTTACGTGTTGTAGTTTCAGTAATTTCAGATTGTTTACCAAAACCAGTAAATGGATTACCAGCTTCATCAACCCAACCCACAAATGCTTGTCCAATAGCATCTGGAGCTGTAGGAGCAATCAATGTATCCCCAGACTTAACAATCTGTGTACTTACTGTTGTACCATTCGCAACAAAGTTGAATGTTGTTAATGGGACTTGATTTTCACCAGTAATAACATAAATTGAGAAATGGTTTGTATCAAAGCTTTGTGTATTTGTAGCAACTTCAGTTACTGTATTTGCATCATTCGTAACATGATATACATTGACTTCTTCACCCGTTACAGCTACATTTTCAAAACTGATATTAACCAATCCATTTGGTTGAATTTCAACACCATCTTTATTTTGAATTGTGATATCCAAAGCTACAGCCGATTCAACTTCTTTATTCTTTTCAGAAACAGTTTCCTCAACTGCATTTAAGATAGATTTACGAGTGATACGTTTTACAACAAGTTTAGAACCTCTTGGTAAAACACCCTCAGCTGCTGTCGCATGAACAACAACATTACCAGATGTTTCACTTTGAATAAATGCAGGATACTCCGGCAATTCCTCTTTTACTTCCGTTTTTGAATCCGGGTCTGCCTCAGCATCGTCATCATTTTTTTCTTCAGTCTTAGGTTGTTCTGTTGTTTGTTGATCTGTTTCAGTAGTCACCTTTTTATAAACAAACTGAACACTTGCCAATTCTGAAGTCACATTTAGACTTACTTGATCAGCACTTGCTGCATGAGAATTATTGACGATTACATCTTTTAATGTATAACCATCAAAATTCAACATAACACTACTATCTGCATTTAAGCTATAGTTTAAATCGAAATCACGATATGTAGCTGCCTGTAAAATTGTTCCATCTTCAGCCACATAACTTAGCTCTACAGATTTCGTTTCTGGCGCTGCAGCCTCATTTGTTTCCTCTTCTTGTAATTCATTATTATTCTCTACAGTAGTCGTTTGCTCCTGTTGTGGTTCAACAGGCTCTTCTTCTGCATTTACATAGTAAGAGTTTGCTAGTCCAAACTGGATTGCCATCGCAAATGATAATACAATTGCTGCCGCTCTCTTTAAGTTTTTTAGCATACAAAGTCCTCCTTTTCCTAGTTCTGATTGAAACCCCTTTCATCATCTGGTTATAGTATAGACTTTAGAAGGTTATACTTTGGTTATATTATTTAAAAAGCATCTTTTTATTATAAAAAAGATCTATTGTCCTTATGACAATAGATCTATATTGTTATTTACCTGAACTACCTAGTTTTCCAGCCATTCTTTCCGACTCCATAGACTGAAGTTGTTCAAAACTGATTTCTTCACTTTCTAACTGAGGCATACGCAATAATACGCCCTGACAAATCGCCTTTTCATAAGGATAAATTATCGCATCTTCCTTATATTCTACATCTTGCTTTTTAATAACCACACGCTTTGTATTCAAGTTTGTAACTGGCGCCATATACTCACCACGATACCCAGAATCAATAACACCACTTCTTTGTGCAATACCCTTAGTTCCTGTTGAACCACGTTCTTTTAAAATCATCACAAACTCAGAATCAAATGCACTCGCAACACCTAATGGAACTAATTTTGTTTCATGAGGCTCAATCACCATATAATCTTCTTCAAAACATGGATATAAATCATATCCTGCATCCTCATAACGCTTTTGTGGAACTTTAGCCTCCGGCTTAACCTTTGCCCAATATAATTTATTCATAAATCTCCTTCTTGTATATTTCAATTAATTGTTCTAATGAAAATCTAGCATTTGCACTGGAAGTCGAAGGACAATACACTGTTTGAATATTCGGAAAATATTTCTGCATCGTATTATAACTTGTCTTTCCATTACAAATAACCTTTTCAATATTCTTATATCTATCCAATAATTCCTGTATATCATTTGGCTCTATATCTTTGATTTCACTATCCGCACTCGTCTTTCTTATACACGAATGACAAATATCCCAAAGCGCAATATGTGATATTTTTAATAATTCTATCTTATCATTTTCTTGATACAGACTTTCTAGTATCTTCCAAAACCTATTTGTCTTATTCGCATAATACATCTGTTCCTTTAGACTAATCACACTTGGCATAGAACCCAAAATCAACACTCTAGAATCCTTAAATACAATAGGATCCAATCCAACTATTCGCTTACACATGTTCCATAAACATCATAAGACTTGGCATCTGTGATCTTTACCTTCACAAAAGTACCCAACTCTAATGGTTCTTCACTTGTAAAGATGACTTGACCATCCACTTCATCCGGAGCATCCGCAGCACTTCTTCCACGATAACGATCCACTAAACCTTCTTTTTCTTCAACTAGAACTTCAATGACCTTACCAATCTTTTCTTGATTCTTTTCTTTTGAAATTTCTTCTTGTACTGCCATCAATCTAGCCAAACGATCATTTTGAACTTCTTCATCAATCTGACCATCCATATCATAAGCAGGTGTATCCTCTTCTTTTGAATATGTGAAAGCACCCATACGATCCCATTTGATTTCCTTAATAAAATCTACAAGCTCTTCAAATTCTTCTTCTGTTTCTGTAGGGAAACCAACAATCATAGTTGTACGCAAAGTTGCATTAGGAAACATGGTATGAATCTTATCTACAACCTTTAATACATCTTCCTTTGGACCTCTACGATTCATTAATTTCAACAAATGATTGTTCGCATGCTGCATTGGAATATCAAAATAAGGAACGATCTTTTCACTTTCACTCATGGCCTGCAACACATCATCCACAATTTCATCTGGATACATATATAGAACACGAATCCAATGTAAACCTTCTACCTTTGATACTTGACGCAACAATTCTGGCAACATTAATTCACCATAATTATCCAAACCATATTTTGTAGTATCTTGGGCAATCAAAGTTAATTCCTTCACTCCAATGCTTGCCAAATAATTGACTTCTTCCATGATATCCTCAATCGTACGAGATCTCTGATCTCCACGAATCAAAGGTATTGCACAATAAGCACAACGATTTGAACAACCATCACTGATCTTTACATAAGCCTGCCAAGGATTTCCTGAAATCACTCGTTCTGCCTTATCCAATAATGTATCTGAACCCAAAATTTTTTGTAGCTGACTAGCCAAAGTGTTATATTCACGAATTGGAATCACCGCATCAATTTCCGGAATCTCTTCCTTTAGTGTTTCCGTATATCTTTGTGCTAAACAACCACACACAATCAACTTCTCTAAGTTACGCTCTTTATATTGTGCCATCTTAAAAATAGTATTGATACTCTCTTCTTTGGCACTCTCAATAAAACCACAAGTATTCACGATAATAGCTTGTGCATCCTTTGGATTTGAAACAATCTCATGACCACCCCTTTTGATCATACCCATGATTTGTTCTGAATCCACCAAGTTTTTACAACATCCCAACGATACAAAACCTATTTTCATTCTTCATCTTCTCCTTTTCGATGATAAATCATACGACCTTCTAACGCAAAAACACGAGGTCCAAAATGGCCCGGCTGCGTTGTATCTAAACTTTGCTTCATCATATACATACGAGCATCTAGATTATCTAACAAAGTCAATACTTCTGCTTCTGGAATCATTGGAAGTACAGGAGATCCAAATTCCATCTTTCCATGATGTGATAAAACCATGTGTTTCAATAGTAAAACAATCTCTTTATCATTTACACCTAGCTTTTCAGCTACACGATCCAAACGATTATTCATAATACTGATGTGCCCCAACAAATTACCCTCATTTGTATATTCAGGAAGTACTGGACCACTCAACTCATCAATTTTACCAATATCATGCATCAAGATACCTGCAATCAACAAACTTTTATCCAAGAATGAATATTGTCTACAAACATCCAATCCAACACGCGCCATACTAATAGAATGATAGGCTAGGCCTCCTACAAAATTATGGTGATTTCTTGTAGCAGCCGGATATGTATAGAATAAATCTTTTGTTTCTTCTAAAACCTCTTCAACAACACAATATAAATTTGAATCTGTGATTTCATTCATCAATGATTTTACTTCTTCTTCCATCTCAGCACGAGTCATAGGAGCAAGTCTTACATAATTAGAAATATCTTCATCCTCTAAGACCGTCATCTTTCTTACACGCAACTGAACTGCATTTCTATGAATTATTGAATCCCCAATAACTTCTACAACCTGTCCAGCTTTATATTGTTCAATCTGTTCATTGGTAAGATTCCAAAATTTCGCATCCAATACACCTGTCGCATCTTCTAAAATCAAAGATAAATAGGGTGTATCCTTCACAGTTTTACCCTTGTCACACTTTGAAATCAAACACTTAATAGCTACTTTTTGTTCCTGTGTAATCTCATTAATTCTCATTCATTTTCCCCTTCCAAAACTTCTTTTATAGCCGATATATTAAATCCTTTACGAACACAATACGTTTGAATCTTCTGATTACGCTTAGGCTGATCAAACGTCGCATATAAACGCTTAGCTTTCGCAATCGTCCTTTGTAGCGCCTCATCATCATTCTCTTCCAATTCGATTGATTCGGACACTTGTTTAGCAATCTCAAACGAATATCCCTTCGTAACCAATTTATTGACTAACGTCTGTCTTTGCATACGACTCGACTGCTCCTTGATGGAATGTGTTAAGCGACGCGCTAATTTGATTGCATTACTACGCTCTGTTTCTTCATCAAGATTTATCAAAGCCGCATCAATCATATCCTCATCAATACCAGCTTTTTTTAACTTTGAATAAATTTGCATTTTAGGCTGACCATACGAATGCCATGCCTGCGCCTTATCAAATGCATAATCTTTATCATCAATCCAATGACGTTGAATAAATTCATTTACGATTTCTTGTGCTTGATCTTCATCCAAGCTCAAATATTGCTTGCCATACTGCACCATCTGATAAGACGTATAATCATTTGAAAAAACTCTTTTCTTCATCAATTCAAACGCTTTATAGAATAACTGCATATCCAAATAATTGTCAATCAAATAAGCATCTAACATTGTATCCTTTGTGATCTTCAAATCAAAGAAATCATCTGTAGGAATCATTACTTTAATTGGTTCATTATCGCAATCACGAACTACAGTTAAACGAACAAAATCATCCACCATGCGAATACGTTCCACATGATAAGCACGCTTATAATCATCGATTGCCTGATTATAAACACTCAAAGCCTTATGTGCAAACATACTCTCTGTATATGGAGCCGTTTTTGAAACACAATAATCCCTTAATGCATCTCTTTCTTCCTTAGATTTACTAAAGAAAGCATCCCACTTTTGACTTAGTTCATTGGCATCATCAAAATAGTATCCAGACTTTCCTTCATCCACCAAATCTTTCAACACTTCATCACGACGACCAAAGACTAAAAGTCCACTAGCCAATGCCTCAATATATGTCATACCCTGTGTTTCAGAAAGACTTGCCGACACAAAACAATCAAAAGCCGCATAATAATAGGCAATATTTTCCTTAGGAATCTTACCTGTAAAATGTACACGATCCTCAACATTATATTTCTTTGCTAGATCCTTGTAATATTCCATATCCGTACCACCACCTACAATAACTAAATGTAAGTGTGGGTCCTTATTTTTACAAATCGCTTCGATGGGAATCTCAATCGCCTTTTCCTTGGCAATACGCCCTACAAAGACAACAATATGATCTTCTTGGCTAAAACCCAACTCTTCACGAATACTTTGAACCCTTGTTTCATCCAAATTTTTACGATCATATTCCGATAAGTCCAATCCAGTTGGAACAATATATATAGGTGCAATCACACCATATTGAATCAATGCCTGCTTTGTCTTTTCACTAGGTGCAATAACAGCTTGAGAACCATTGGCCATGACACGTGAAAATGCACGAATAAAGCTTTTTCCTAATTTCTCTACCGAATCAAATTCAAGTGGATTAAAATAATGCGTATAATCCTCATACATTGTATGATACGTATACACAATTGGAATATGTAATGCCTTAGCCATTTGACGACCAAACATACCAACGCCTGCCTCAGTCTGAATATGAATCACATCTAGATCCATCTTTTCTATATAGGCATCTGCCGTAAATTGTACTGGACTTGACATTTTATATCCATAAAACTTTTTGATTTCAAGACCCGGCAAACGAAGAATATGCCCATCTTCATCTTCCGCAATTTTTACTCCCTTATGATTTGTGATAATAAACACAGTGTGTCCTAACTCTTCTAAAGCGTGTTTAAGGGTTGCCACACTTGAAACAACCCCATTAATATCTGGTAAATATGCATCTGTAAACAATCCAATTCGCATATGCTACATCCCTTCTAAATCAATTTTACTTTCTTTTCTTTCGTAATAATTCTTAACAAACACAAACAAAATTCCACCTATAATCAACACAATATGATAGGTTGAAAAACGCCATAATACAAGTACAGCACCCGTTAAATTTTTCATTAATCTATTAAACAATAATGAAAAGACAACTTCTGTACCACCACTTGCTCCAGGAATTGGAATAAAGCTATTGGCCATTGTCACAAAGCTTGATAAGGCCATGACATCAATAAATTCATCCATTTTAAGTGGAATCTGCAAGGCTAATGCGATCACAAAAGGTAAAGAATAATAGAGTGATAAACGCACAACATTGATACATACACAAAGAAAGATACTCTTTTTATCTTTTGCGAGTACTTTTATTTCCCTTGTAAAACTCGTCACTTGTAAAGTCCATGAATCCAAAGTTTTCTCTGGATTCTTTAAAATATGGATTTTAGTTAACAACTTAACAAAAATACGCGAAAGCTTAATATAAACATTTGGAAATAAAGCAATGGTATATAATGCTACAACAACCACCGCATTTATAACATATCCCAACAAGATAATATTGAACCATGCAGACTGAGCACTATAATATGCAAAGCGCAATAGAAACAAAACAGATACATAAATCATCATTGTCGTCTGATAAATAATAAAATCAGCCCACAACAAGCTAGCCCCATCACTCACTTTGATTCCCTGCTTTTTCATAATATAGGCCTGAACAAACTGTCCACCCGTACTACTCGGAGTGATTCCCGAAAAGAAAGAACCAATAAAAGCCACAAGAATTCCTTTGAATGGTGTATAGTGCTCTGTATATTTTCTACCTAAAACATAATATACAAATCCCCAGACCGCAGTAAAAAGAACTCCCCATAATAATACAATGACAAGGCTTAACAGATTCATTTGTGAAATGCACTTTACAACTTGTTGATAATTATCCTTTAGAGCAAACCACAGGGCAAAACCTGTCAAAGCTAGAATAAGTAACAAATTTAGTGCGTATTTCTGCTTTTTCATAAAAAAACCCCTATTTTTTCTTATTTAATAATTCCTCTTGTTTATCCTTATAAGCACTCAAATAGAATTCTCGCCACATATTCAATACGTGTTCTTTTGAATAGAATTCACTCAATAAACGACTTTCATTTTGATACTTCGCATATACATCTGAATTGTTTTTCAATTCTAACAGACATTTTTTAAATCCCTCATTATCATCTGCATGCATATAACGATCAAATAAAATATCTTTATATAAATCTAAATCACGAAGCACTAATGGAACATGTAAGTTCACAGCTTCAAGAATAGTCATTGGAAACAATTCATTATAGCTTGGCACAAAAAGTACATCCGCCATATTATATAGATCCACCATTTCTTCTCTTGGTACAATGCCTAAAAATTTACAGTTTTTTGGTGGATTTTCCTGTAACTTCTTTAATTCTTCATACCCATCTGTAATGCGACCAAATGAAAAGCCTCCAGCCCATACAAATTGTACGTCTGGCATTTCTTTGGCAACATTCACAAAATCAAGCACACCCTTACGCGTTTGTACCTGACCTGCACCCAATACCACAAAAGCATCTTTAGCTACACCATATTTTTCTCGGATTGAAACACATTCCCTGTCGGATTTACGATAGAATTTTTCCTTTGATACATAGTTAGGAATATAATATATTTTTTCTCGATCAATACCATATTCTACTAATGCATCAATAAAGCTTGGATTTACAACAACCAAACGATCTGCACTCTTATAGAATTGAATCAAATAAGAACGGAATACATTCAATAATGGTGCCGGAATCTTTAAACTACCTTCTAAAGTATCTGGTAAAAAATGACAATAGGCTATATTAGCGGCCTTATGATTTTGCATCTTTACATAGAAAGTAGGATCGACCGTATGAAAATGTTGAATATCTGGAGTTTTGATCCAGTTATTGATACCCACTTCAAAAATATCACTAGCCCCTTCTTTAATTAGATTGACCTGTTCTTCGTAGGCACTACCCACTCCTTGGCCATCCACTTTATCTGCACTTGAATACATTATAATACGTATTTTATCTTCCATAAAAATTACACTTCTTTCATCCTCATTATTATATCGCATCTACTATTTGTATGTCCAACTTTCAAAAAAGCAAATGAAAAGCCCCTTTAGCGGGGCTTCTCAAGAAAGTTTTAAGAAAGGGAATTTGATTATGAAGTGAGCCACTATCTTTGGCTCAACAGTATATTACTAAACAATAAAGTGATAGATGTAGTTATATTATGTGAAATTATGTTAACATATGACACAATTATTGTTATTTTTAGTTAATATCATAATAAATTAAATCAAAATATACAAATCTTTACTTTTTTTCGTACAAATCAATCTTCTTTAATACACTTTTCTTCCCATTTCTATGAGAAATGAATCCTAAAACAGTAAATAAACCCGATAAAATCAAACCAATCAAAGCAATCCATTTAGCTACATTACGTACGCTCATAGGAATATTAGGAAACATTGGATCTGTCATCCCTGACCATCCCCAATATGTAACAGCACCAAAAGCAAGTGTTAGAATAAAAGCATTTCTGACCATTCTTCCCACTTTTAATACCATTTCATTTTCTCTTTGGATGACTTCTGCAAGCTGATCTCTTTCTTTGCGGCTCAAACTCATAATTAACGCTCCTTTTCAAATATTCATATATTTATTATAAGAAAAAAGACAGGCCTAACAAGTTAAGCCCGTCTTTAATTGTCTTAAATGATTATCCTAAGAATCCTACAACAGATCCTACGAATCCGATAACTACGAACAATAACAATACTTTAATTGGAGTAATGTTTTTCTTAGCCATCAACCACCAAGCAAACAATACGAATAACATTGTTAAGATCTTAGGGAAAGCTCCATCTAATTTAGATCCTAATGTTACGTCTGATAATTTACCAGTTTCTGCATCATAAGATTGTGCAATTACATAGTTAGTTGAAATTGATACCCAAGAAGCTGCCATCGCACCAACGATAACTTGTCCCATAACCAATACTGATTCACGGAACGCAGTTGCTTTTTGTCCTACTAACAATTCAACAGCACTACCACCTAATTCATAACCTTTGAAGTATACGAATTTTTGGAACCAAATTGAAGTTGCGTTCCATACGATGATATAGAATAAAGGTCCTAAAGGTGATCCACCTTCTGCGAAACCTAATGCGATACCTAATAAGATAGGAATGTAAGTACCAACGATCAATGAGTCACCAATACCTGCCAAAGGTCCCATTAGACCTGCACGGATACCGTTGATCATTTCATCATCGATTCCTTCAGCTCCGTTTGCACGAGCTTCTTCCAAACCAGCTGTGATACCAACTACGATTGATCCAATCTGAGGTTCAGTATTGAAGAATGGGTAGTAAGTAGTCATTTTTTCTGATTGTTCTTCGCGAGTAGGATATAATTCCTTAATAATTGGAAGCATTGACCACATGTAACCAAATGTCTGCATGTGTTCGTGTGAGAAACATGTTAAGTTTCCATACCACCAACGCCAGAAAGAACTATTTAATGTTTTCTTAGAAATCTTTTTCATAATTAAATGTCCTCCTCGTCATCATAGTCTGCAGATGCACCACCAACAGCACCTGTAGCTTTCATCATTGTCATTTGGTAGTTAATCAATGCGAATACACCACCAACAACTGTAGCAGCAATTAATGTTAATCCCATAGAAGCAGCTAAAGCGAAACCGAACATGAAGTAAACCAAGTCAGAAGTCTTAGATACTACTGATTTTAACAAGATACCAATACCTACTGCAGGAAGTACTGATCCTACTGATAAGATAGCTTTTACATACCATACATTAACATTCAAACTCTGGAACAATTCAGCTACGGCTCCAGATCCATAGTAGCAAAGTAAAGTAACTGGCAAGAATGATAATACAAAGTGTGAAATTAGTGGGAGAACAACATCAACTTTTCCTAAACAATCTAAGTTTCCTTTATCCAATTGAGCCCAGCCCCAGTGTTGCCAAATAAGGTTCATCATAGCTGTTCCATAGAATAAAGTAATACCGATTACACCAGTCATGGCTGAGATACTAGATGCTAAACCACGAGCATCAGTTCCTCCAAAATCCATACCAGCAGCTTTTGCTCCAACATAAGCCAATGGAATACCAATGTAACTTACGGCACGTAAGTCAGATGCGACTGTTCCACCAGGTGTAACCAATGCGATCCACATTACCTGCATTGGAATACCAATTTGAATACATCCTGAAACATCACCTAGGATTAAACCTACAAATAATGATGCAACTAAAGGACGGTTCAAAGTGTAGTTACCTACTGTTGTACCTAAGCAAGCGATAGTACTAGCTGCTGTACAACTCATAAGTCCGATTAAAATTGCTTGTAACCAACTCATTATAAATCTCTCCTTTTTTTCTCTCTATTATCTTAATTTGTTTACTATTCCCACTGTTAGTAACCAAATTTAGATCTAAATTTGTCCCAAGTACCGATTGCAGTTTCTTTTAATAACGCAAACAATACTGTGTAACCAGCGTTTGTCAAAGCTTCACATGCTTCAGCTTCTTCTTGAGTAATTGACTGGTTTTGACCTAATTTTGTAGCTCCTGGACGATCATTACATGGTCCGATAACTACTGTTTTAACATCGTTAGGTACGAATCCATCGTCTACTAACAATTCTTTCATATCTACTGGGTTTTTAGTAATTAAGAAATATTTTTTATTAGAATTCTTAACTGTTTCTGCTTTTTCTCTCCAGTGTTCCTTTGTCCAAACAAATACTTTCTTGTCTGTACTAGCCTTGAATGACTGTGTCAATACAGGTGTAGTTGCAGCTTTGTCGTTAACTGCGATAATTCCATCACAAGGGTATTCTTTAGACCATCTTGTAACAATCTGACCGTGGATAATACGATCATCAACACGAATAAAACTAATCATTATATGTCCTCCTTTATTCTGTTTATGCCTTCGCTATATGCGTTATAGCCAAATCCTATAGATCTTCGTCGTCATCATCAGAAGCAACTGTAAAATCAGTTAATCCTGTGCGACCTTCGCTTAATAATGTATCTTTTAAATCTTGCACATTATCAAAGTTGTCTTTCATTAATACAGCAGTGATTGCAAGAGGCATATTCATACCAGCAATTACTAAAGTATTTTGTAGCAATCCTTTTTGATCCAATACATTCAATGCATTTGTGAATGGAGATCCACTCAAAATATCAGCTAATAAAATGACTTGGTCATCTGCTTTGAAATCTTTAATCAATTCAGCAAAGTTAGATGCGAATTCGTCTGCGCTCATTCCGTCCTTTAAGCTTGTAGACAATACATCTTCACGATCTCCCGTCATCATTTTAACGGCGCTGTGTAATCCTGGTGCAAATTCACCATGACTTACCATAACTACATATTTCATTATTTTTCCCTCCGCGTTTCTTATTTACTCATATTTTATAATAAATATGTTAGCGTTTTCAAGCGTTATCACACATAATTTCACACATTTAGGCGACTTTTAAACATGAGTATCACATAGAATACACATTCATTATAAGACTATTGTAAACCTTTTCAATTTCCATATGTCACCAATTTTATATGACAAATGTCACTTTAAACAAAAAAGACTTAGACAACAAAACGTCATCTAAGTCCATAATCAAATCTATGTTTATTTAAACCCATAAAACTCATAATTTACAACATTATTCACTAAATAAGAAGTCAATCTTCCTTTTTTATCTACATTAAAAGAAAAATTAACCGTTTGATTCCCCGACTTCATCAATACAGTATATAATTTTCCCTTTTTGGTTTTTGTGATGACACCCTTGTTACAAGCTTTTTGAAACTTTTTTGCTTCTTTATTAAAACTTTTTGTCCAAATATCCACATCACCTAATTCATCTTTATGCTCTTTGACATACTCATTGGTAAGATCCGCAAAATATTTTTCTTCATTAACCAATTCATATAATATCATCGCACGATAGCCTGATTTACCTAAACTTGGAATGTCTGCCACATTTCCATCTTCATCTTGATGTGTTGTTGTCCAATTATCAAAGGGAATAGAATCTAAATTCTTTTTAAAATTTTCTTCACTAATCACATAAGCCCACTCATTATTGTCATGCTTTATATATTTAAAACAAACTTCTCCACTGCCATCATCCATTGGATAATTATTAATAACTTCGATATATTGATTTGGTGTTTCCCCATTATAAATGGTACAACGCAACTCTTCCCCATCTCCATACACATCGGCTACTGTATATTTAAAAGAATTTAGTTTATCAAGTTTATTAACCGCCTTTTTAATATATGGATAAACATCTATTGTATTATCTGAGTTGGCATATACATGATAAGGTGTCATACACACCATGAGTAGTGCTAAAAATACACATAATAATCTTTTACATTTTTTATTCAACTCAATACCTCCAAAAAGGCATAGCCAAAGCTATGCCCTTTACGTTATAAAATGTTGTTTTGTTTGATCCATTGATTCAACATAGATTCAGTGATTGTTTGTACTTGAGGATTCAAATCAGAAACGAACTCTCCATCTTTTACATAATATACAGAAGGCGTATATTTAAAATTTGAAAAATAAGGACGTATCCTTGCCAAATTGTCATTAGGAGTCGCATTCTCTTCATGATCTAGGTTAACTTCATAGATAGTTAGGTTATGTGTAGGTAGCCAGTTATCCAATAGTTCATGAAAGTCTTTACAGTAACCACAATCTGTTTGTGTAATCATCACCACAAACGTATCCTCATCATCAAATTTTTCCACCATCTTATCAATGTTGATTTCTTTGATTGTTCCTGGTTTTGATGATTCTTGATGAGTTTGACATCCAGTAATCATCACAAATGCCATAAGTAAAACAATTATTTTTTTAATACACTTCATATACAACACCTTACTTTAAAGAATATATTCTCCTAATATAGGAGAATATATTACTGATTACTTCTTATTTTTTACTTTTTTTAAGCCTTTTCCATTTTCGCGCTTACGATAAAGGATCGTTGCGATACCTGCAAGAGAAGCAGCACCAACACCTAATGATCCGAACAATCCAGCTTTATTTTCAACACCTGTATTTGCGCCAGATTGTCCCTTGCTAGGATTTACAGTTGTTGTAGTTCCTGATCCAGGTTTAGTAGTTGTTGTTCCACTACCTGTTCCCGGTTTTGTAGTTGTTCCACTGCCTGTTCCTGGCTTAGTTTCTGATCCACTACCTGTTCCAGGTTTATCTGGAGTAGTAGGTGCGTTAGGTTTAACAGCCAACGCTTTAACAAGTTGTTTGATTACTTTGTTAGCATCATCACGATCTAATTCTGGATTAGCCAATGCTTCTTCACCTTTTGCGATTGCAGCTTTGATAGTTTCTTGATCTTCTTTACTGTAATCTTCTAGGTTCAATCCTTTTAAGATATCTAATGCGTATTGAATAGAATCTCTTTGATCTTGTGTAGTTAAACCATTTTGTTTGTATTTTAGATTTGCCTGTGCATCTAATAATGCATTAACTAATGCATCAATTTCTTCATTATTTGCAGGATCAGCAGCCTTTGCAGCTTCTAAAGCAGCATTAAATGCAGCCAATTCTTCATTATCTACACAATCTTGAGTTTTTACTCGTTCTGCCAATTCAATTGCTGCAGTCAATTTTTCTCTATTCAACTTAGTTAATAACTTGTAAGTATCGCTTAAGTCTTTGATTTGAGGTTTTAATAATTCTTTTTTATTGATTGGATCAGCCATTAAATTCTTTGCAATTTCAACCTTATTTTTGAAAAGAGTTAATGCGTCATCTTTTACATATAAAGAATCATCCATTTGAACAAATCCATTCAACTCATCAAGATTATTTTGAATAAGTTCTAATTCTGACATTTCAGCAGCAAGCTCATAGTAAGCAATTCTCAAGGCTTCTTCATCACCATCTAATGCTTCTGTTGCTTTTGCGATAGCCTTTGTCAATGCATCTTGAAGAACTGTATTTTCATATTTTACTTTTTTTGCTTCATCAATCAATTGTTGTAATTGAGCTTGACTTGGAGCATTTACAGTAACTGTAACTGTAGCTTGTACTTGATCATTTGCTTTCGCAATGATATTTACTGTTCCATTCGCAACAGCTGTAATTTTTCCAGTCGCATCCACTTTCGCAATTGATTCATCCTCACTTGACCAAGTGACAACATCTGTTGTTTCAGTTGGAGAAAGAGTAGCCTTCACTTGCGCTGTTTCATTAACATTTAATGTTAATTCCGTTTTATCCAATGTAATACTTGTTGCAGGAATTGCTTCTTTATGCAATGTTCCAAACAATTTGATTTCAGCAGCTGAAGCATAAGTATTCAATTCATTTCCTAAAGACTCTAATGCTGTAAAACGAACATAACGAGCTTTAGTTACATCAAATTTAACTTTCTTGAATTCACCCTTATTCACTAACATACTTCCATCGTGTTCGAATGTTCCAACCACAACAGTCTTAAATTTCTCGCCATCCAAGCTTGTTTCAACCATATATTTTGTGATATCGCCATTGCCACTACCTGGACGAGGAAGATAATTCAATTGTTGAACGTCATACTCTGCACCTAAATCCATTGTTACACCTTGTGGAAGTGTGTGTTGTCCATTGTAATTTGAGTGCCAAATTGTATTTTCATCACCATCAAATGCATTTTTAATTATATCACCATCAATTGTTGCTTCAGAAGTGGCCGTTACTTTTTCAGGGTCAATTGTGATTTCAGTTTCACAATCTGGTTGTCCTTCATTAGAACCCTTATATTCTAGAGCCTGAATAGCTTTGAATAAATTAATTGTTTGTGCATTCACTTCTGTTTGTGTTGCATCTTTATCTTTTAATACAGCTTCTGCAGTTTTAACCGCTGCTTTTAATGCATCAATAGAAGCCGTTGTATATAGATTCTTGTTTTCGATTGCTTTATTTGCTTCATCTAATTGTGCTTTCAAATCATCGACAACAACTTGACCAGCTACTACATTGATTTCGAATGTCTTCGTAATCTTTTTGCCTTCTTTATTTGTACTATTTGAAGTAATTGTCAATACAGCTTGTCCTTGTTTTTTCGCATGTAAAGTATAGTTGTAGTGATCACCATCGACTGTACGAATAACTGAAACAACTTCTGGTTTATCACTTTCAACAGAATACAATCCATTTGTTACATTTTCTGGAAGTACTGTAGCTTTAAATGCTTTTAATTGACCTACACCTATTGTAGAAGCATTGTTTTCATCGAATACAATATCTTCTGCATAAGTAGCTTCATTTTGATAGAATTCTACTTCATCAATATTTAATTTGTATTCAAGTCCACCTTGACTGTTCAATGCATTTAATTTGATTTTTTCAGCTTGCACTGGTGCATCAAAATGAATGTTGAAACCTTGTTTAGAATCTACGGCTGTAATAGAGTAGTCTCCAAGGTTTGTTTCTTCTTCACCATTAACTGCATACAATTCAAAGCCTTTTAATGCGCCTGTATTAATATTTGTGCCATCTACACGAACACGAATAGTCATGTCTGTGATTGTTTTTTGTCCATCAAAGTTGAATAATACCCAATAAGGAACTCTTGCAGGAACTTCATATCCATTATTTCCCCATTTGAATTCGAAACGGTTTGCATCTGCACCCCATTTACCATCAATCAACTTATCTACACCCATTCCAGATTGTAATACACTTTCATCTTGACCTTGTACACTCTGTACTTTGATTTGTGAAACTGTAACATCTGGAGTTTTAATATCTTCACTAGCAACAGTTGGATTAATTGCATTCAAGTTGTTACTTACAAACATGTATTCAGAAGCATTGAAATAGTCTGGTGTTAAAGAAATATCGCGTTTTGCAGTAAATGTTACTGTTACAACATCTTTTGTACCTGAAATAGATTTCTTACTTCCACTATTTGTATATGTGAAGTTTATATTTCTATTAACTGCAGCATTGTTTTCAGATTTCTTATAAGCTATACGATCAAATTTATATTCTCTCATATTAGCCGTAGCTAAAGTAGCTGATGTACCTTTGAAAGTTAAATCATCTGAGTTATAACCAATTTTTCCACCAATAGAGTAAACATTCTTCATATCTACACCTGAAATAGTTAATGTAACTGTTTCACCTGCAGCATAATCAGTCTTATCTAATGATGTAATCAAAGAACCTTTTGGATCTTTTGAAGGTGTTTTTACTCCACCATCTAAATGAACCATTGTTTGAGTGATATCTTGTGCATCATAGTAACCATTCTTGTTGTAATCTGAACGTTTTACCTGATCCCAAGTTGGATCGCCATCTTCTAGACCTACATAGTTTTCAATTTGTGTAGCATCATTTTCATCGATAACACCATCATTGTTAGTATCTCCAATAACGTATCCTTCACTTCCATCTACGATATATGGTTGAAGTTCTGCAGCTGAGAAGAATCCACCTTTTGACTTCTTAACAACATATTTGATATAACGAGCTGATGTTCCTGTCATATCGATAGTCTTAGTATCTAAATCTGACATATCTTTAGAGTATGTCCAATCTGATTTTTGTTTACTTGAATCATATGATAATGTCCAGTTTACCCCATCAATAGATGTATAAACATCCATTCTCTGTACAGTACCATTACCCTTATTGTCATTACGAGGAGTATAGTCAATACGCTCTAAATCGTAAACTTTCTTCAAATCATAGATCAATCCTTGATCTTCAGTCACTGAATTTGTTGAGTGGAAGAATGTACCATAATCAAAGTCTAAAATGTTACTCAATTTACCCCATGCATCACCATAATCCCAAGATACTTTAATATCTTTTGGTACATTACGATATGGATCTAGTGCAGATTCCACTTCGATTGGATCACTCCATTTTGAATATCCATCTTTATTTCTTGAACGCACACGATATGTATGTTTAGAGTGATATTCAAGATCTGTATGCGTATAGCTTGTTTCTGTAATTCCAGATTGAATCATTCCATCTGTTTCTACTTCATATTCAGTCGCATCACTAACTGCATCCCATTTCAAAGGAATTGTTGTTGGAGTAATGTTTTCTTCGTCTGCTTTAAAGTTAGCAGGAGTTTGAAGATTTTCATTTAATTCATCTTTATCTAAATTTCCATCATTCACAAATCCATCTACTGTTAATTCGATTCCATTTGAGCTTACATTTGTCTTTTCGAATTTTACATACAATTTAGGAGTTGTTTTGATTTCAGTCTTTTCAAATTCTGAACCCTCTGTCGCAAATTTGTTTAAGTTAGGCTCTTTATTGTAGAAATATACATTTCCTGTTGCACTATCGAATTCTTCTTGAGATTTAACTTCTTTTAATTCAACCTTTGAAGATCCAACTTTTCCTGTTAATGCCGTAGGTTTTTTACTTACATTTACAATAAATGTAGTTTCTTTATTTGCATCATATCCATTGTAGCTACCCTGACTTGCTTCTGCTCTTAATACGGCTTTACCATCTTTTACAGAACTTGTGTAATGAGTTGTTACATTTGATCCGTAGTTAACTTCTTCAAGGTTAGAGTTATCTACTGTATTTCCTTCATCTTCATATTGAGTATATTCAGATTCTTTGTCTGGATAGAATTCAACTAAACGTTTTGATTTATCCACTCCACCTTTGTTTGTTTCCGTTTTAGCTGCAGCATTGTTATGCGCTTCAAACATTGGAATAATTGCACCATTCTTTACAAACAATGGCATTTTCCAAATTGGAGCATCAAAGTTATTTAATGTCGTTCCGCCACGATATTGTTTTCCTGTAAAGTAATCGATCCATACTTGGTTTGAATCTGGTAAATAGATACCATTTCTAATATCATTTCCATCCTTATCTGCTGCTGTATTTTGATATACTGGAGCCACTAAGAAATCTTTACCAAACATGAACTGATATTGCATGTTTTTACTATATGTATTCGCATCTTCTGGGAATTCCAAGAACATTGCACGAACTTGTGGTTTACCTTTTTCACTGCCTTCTCCTAAGTTTGCAGAAGTATATGCAGTTGAATAAATGTAAGGCATCAATTGAGATCTAAGTTTTAAATACATACGGTTGATTGATGATGTTTCATCTCCAAATACGTATGGTTTTTTAGGATAACTTCCCCAACCATCCATATCTAAAAGCATAGTTGTGAATGTTTTCCATTGAATATCACGAGCTTGAATAGTTGAACTTCCGCCGAAAATCCCATCAACGTCGCTTGAAACGTTAGGGTTACCACTTAAACTTTGACCAATATATGTTGGAATTTGGAAACGAATATATTCCCAGTTTCCACCTGTCTGATCACCCGTCCAGATACCACCATATCTTTGTGTTCCAGCCCAACCATCAAGCGTAACGATTGTTGGTCTGTTCTTAGTTTCTGCTTTGGAAATAATGTTATAAGCTTTATTGATTCCATCTAAACCAAAGTCATATCCTGAACCAACCCAGGCAACATCCGTTTTTAATGTACGAATTCCACCATTGTAAACTTCTTTTTCAAAGTCACGTTGTAAATGCACTGGCTGATTTGGATCTGGTGTTAATGAAGATTGTGTCCATAAACCTGTTCCAACACCTTTGGAATTTGCGTAGTCTGTAAAGCTCTTTAAGTTTGCGATATTATTATCCAAATTTGCATCGTCTGTACCATATCCACAACCATATCCATCATTAGGTAAGAACCAACCTAACTGCATATCGTATTTTTCATATTGATCGATTACAGCACGTGCTGAAAATTTATAATCTGTTTCGTTCGTTCCGTTTAATGATTCAAGAACGCCGCCTTGTTTAATTTGTCCACCATTGTTTTTTTCTGAATATTTTACTTTATCATTTACAGTTTCTAATGGTGTAGAACCACCTTCAACCCATTCGTCACGGTTATAACAGTTTAAGTGACCTAAATAGAATGCTTCTTCTGGGAATAAAGCTGGGTTTCCTGTTAATTTGAAATATCCTTGTAAAACACTTACTGGTGTATCACCTACAAAGTAATAAGCATCCAAACGTTTTTCTGAATGTGTTGCTTCTACTTCGTTACTGTTTTTCTTACCAAAGTCATAAACACCTTTTTTAAATGTATTACGAACTACACCATAGCCATTTGTTGACCAGAAGAATGGGTTTGGACTGGCAACGCCGCCACTTACCCAGTTGTTTTCGTTAACAATATTGATAGATTCTCCCGTATGGATAAAACGTCCGTTTTGAGTTCCTCCACCAAAGAAGTTTTCACCACTATTTTTTACAAAAGTCTGGATAGTGCTACCATTTTTATATTGTACGGGTTGTGATTCTTGCCAAACAACAGATCCATCTGCACGTTTTAATGTCATTGTAGCATCTTCTTTAGATACTTCTAAAGATACACCATCTTTCACAGCAATTGTGTATACTCCTGCATCATTTGTAACTGTAGGAGTTGGTTTTGAATATTCACTTGATGAATCGCTTTGTTGAACAATACGACCTGTGTGATTACTATTGTTAGGTGTAGCATATTCTTTAAAGCTTTCATCTTTTCCATCTGGTTCCATATCTAAACGGAATAAATTATTTTCTAAAAATGTAATACGAGTTTTTTCACCATTTACATGGTTGATAGTGACTGTGTTATTTTCTACAACAGGCTCACTAACTGGAGCACTCACAAATGTATATCCATTCTTTGGAACATTTGCAGTTTCTTTTTTTACAGTCGTATTTTTTGTTTGAACAGGTTCAGTATTAGCGAAAACACGAACCGGTGAAGCCATAGCTGTCACACCCTGGCTTAAAGTAACCATAGAGGCCAATAAGGCTTTTTGGCTATTTTTCATTTATTCTTCTCCTAAACTTAAGTTAAGTTTCAGTAGGAAGTTGACAACAAAGCGTTCAAGACCAATACAAATATTTTTGGAACGCTACTCCAAAAATAGACGGAATTTGTATAAATATGATATATTCCAATAACCTTTTAATTTAAGTAAAAATAAACTCTACTTTTTAAATTCAATACGCGAAAATTTAAAAAATAACATACCCTTAAAAAATGTTTATTAAAATATACTCAAAAAAAATATATTCATACTTATTGGTCTTTTGCTGACCTACTGCTACTCTAAAAAATGCGAGCGATAGTTATTAAATCATGATTTATACATATAGTCTATCAGACTAAGAAAGCGTTTACAACATCTCTACTTGCACATTTTAGGGGACTTTTTGCACTTTTTAACAACATGTTTATGATTTTTTACCATTTTAGGCACATGAAAACTAACCAAATATTCTAATTTCAAAGAACTTTACTTCAAAACTATCACTAGACACTGCTCAAAAATCAAGATGAAAGCATTCCATGCTGTTGGTTACAAGAAAAATTTTCATCATAAAAGATATTTGAAAATCTATGCAGTTATTTTATACAAAAAAAGATCTCAGCTTATAACCATTGCTGAAATCTTTTTGATTGTTAAAAAATTTAGAGGTCTATTCACTAAATAAATAATTAATTTTGTTATTGCTTCTCCAATAATATATTTAATTCATCATTCAAATTTTGCATTGCCAACTGAATATCCTCATTTGTATCAATGACTCTTCGAATTTCACTATCTGCCATCGAATACAATTGATCATAGCCATCCAGCTTTTTTATCGTGATTGCTTGTTCCATCATATCATCAAAAAAATCTAAGTTATAATTTGAATCCAATGGCGCATCCTCTTGAATATACTTAGTCACATTTTTGGATGTCGACACATTCTTCAACACGGAGACACCCTGCGAATACTTAAACAAACTCTCTTGCGTTTTCTCATCATAACAAAGTAACTTCAAAAATTCCCAAGCCATTTTTTTCTTAGAGGACATTTTACTGATTCCACAAAGTAAACTATCCATTTGCGACACATTATTGCCACTAGATCCTGCAGGCATTGGAAGACAATCCCATTCAAAACTTGAATATTTTTTAACGCTCCAAGGATACGGTTTATATGTTCTATATTCACTAAACATCATTGGACAAAAGGCAACCTTCCCTTTATCAAATAATTCACTTGTCACATTCTGATTTCGATTTAAACGATTTAATTGACGTACAAATTCAATGGCTGAATACACATCCTGTTTCTGTAAAGTACACTTCATACTTTCTTCATCATACAATGCCTGTCCATTCGAACTTAGAGCATTTTGCCAAGTATAGCCATACTCTCCAAATTGATCGATTTCTCCATCACCATCCGTATCCACAGTCAATTTTTCACAAATTGAATAAAAATCATCCCACGTCCAATTCACGTTTGGGATCGCAATCCCATTTTCTTCTAATAACGTTTTATTCACAAACATCAAAGTTGGTGAACTTTCATATGGAAGTGCATATTGATGATCATAAATACTACCTGCATTTAATGTTGTTGAAAAATATCGATTTTTATTAAAGCCTACATCCGTTTGCATAAACGTATCTAATGGTTCTAACATTCCCACCTTAGCATATGTAGAAAGATCATCACTCAAAACCATGAATACATCGGGCAATTTACCATCTAAAGCTTCCTTTGAAATCCAATCTGAATAATCCTCTTTTAAGATTCCACTCACATATTCCACTTGCACATTGGGATGTGTTTTCTCAAATCGTTCAATCACATCATCAATAATTTTGCCACTGTATGGACTTGGCACATTCCAGTTACTACCCGCAAATACACCTATCGTTAAAACAATGGGTTTTTGTGTATAATAAAATGTAGCTGTCAAACAACACACCAATATGGCTATCAAAAAAGTTCTTAATCTTTTTTTCACCATTATTTATTTCCCCTAGACAAATACCAAATAGCCAATTGTGTACGATCTCTTAAATCCAATTTATCCAAAATCACACTTAAATAGTTGCGAATCGTACCCTCACTAAATCCAAGTTTTTGAGCAATTTCTTTATTAGAGTAACCATGCCCAATTTGTGCAATGATTTTTCGTTCTGTATCACTTAAATCAAAATCTTCCTTATGTTCAAAACTAAATTCCGAATTCGAGTTTGCCATTTGCGAAAAGAACTGTGCAACTTTTCCTGCCACATTCGGATTAAAACATGCTCCCCCAGATAACACACTATGAATAGCTGAACTCAACTCTTCTAAAGAACAACCCTTTAAAAGATAACCGCTTGCACCATATTTTAAAGCATCATAAATATATTCATCATCATCAAACGTTGTTAATATTATAACTTTTATATTTGGATATTCTTTCTTCACAATTCGCGTACAATCCACACCACTCATATTTGGCATACGCACATCCATCAAGATAATATCTACACTTTCTGTTTTTAATGAATCTAATACTTCTTGCCCACTACCAACCACTTTTACAACTTCAAAACTTGGATCCGAATCTAAAATAATCTTTAAGCTTTCTCGAATGAGCTGTTGATCATCCGCAATCATAATTTTAACCATTATTCTCTCCTCTTCTCATTGGTATTTCTACAATTAACTCAAATCCATTATCGCCATAATAACGAATTCGTCCCTGTAATAAATTAATACGTTCCGTCAAATGATGAATACCAAAGCCCGGATTTACATCCTTACATCCTTGACCATTATCTTCAATAATTATAATCAAATTATTATCGGCTTGCGCAATCGAAACATAAATTTTTGTGGCATGACCATGCCTTACAGAATTGGTCATTCCTTCTTGAACTACACGATACACGATTTCTTCTTCATCTGCATTTAAATTCACCAAAGGCAAATGACACAAATAAAGAATCGTTACATCAGTCAATTTTTGAAAGTCCATGATCATCATATCTAAAGCTTCTTTTAAAGAATAGCGTTCTAACGCATCTGGCTTCAACTTATCCACTGAACGCCTGACATCCGTTAATCCTCGTTTTGCACTCTCTTGCAAAATCCCCAATTGTGCTTTTGTGACATTGACATCCCTATCAATCATCACTTGACAAGCCTCAAGACCAACACTTAATCCCGTTAAAGTATGTCCTAATGTATCATGAATTTCACGGGCAAGACGGTTTCTTTCTTTGGTTTCACCCATTTTTTCACGCAAATTCGCATAACCCTTTAGTTGAATATTCAAGCGTTTCAATTCAGCATTTAATGAAGCGAACTTTTGTGTTTCATTCATCTGCTTTTGTAGATACAAGAATATATAGGCAATAAATAATACAATATTTAAATTGGTTAAAGTAACCTCAATACCCATCAACAAGCCTTGTGTTCTTGAATTATATACAGACAAATATTCCTGGAATGAAATCATAGGAATATAATTGGATAAATATCCATAATTTGAAAACATATATGCCAAAAAGACAAGTATGATGCAAATTGAACGATCAAAAGATTTATCTACATACATCAAACAATCGGCAATGACGATAAATAAGATACATGTTGCACTAAAGGAGATATTCTTCATCAAAATCAAACTGAATCCTAACTCAATAAAGATAGGAATCATTTGGTGATGATTAAAAAATTTGAGTTTTGGACGAATGGACACAAAACAAAATAGCGCAATAAACATAAATATAGAGATATAAAAAGAACGCATTGGAACATTGGAAAGCGTAGATATATTTTTTATAAAATCGGATGCATAGCCACTTTTTGTCACATGTACCAACGTATAATACATCACAATTGCGGTGTACCAAACAGTAAAAAAACTAAAAACCCACATACAGACATAGACAAGCCATACATTATATTTTTTAATATTTTGTATCATTGCCAGCCCTCCGTAGAATAATCTTGAACATTCTCTTTTGTGATGATTTGCACAGGACTCATTTCATTTTTATTCTTAATTGTTTCTTGCGAAAACAACTTATAAATTGCTTCCCCAGCCTTTTTTCCAAACGTCTTTGGCGATTGTGCCACAGTTGCAGCCATTTTACCTTCTGCAACCATTTCTTTTGCCTCCGGCGTTCCATCAATGCCATAAACATATTTATCTTTCAACATATTATTTGATGAAAGTGCAGCCATTGCCCCCATTGCGCTTGGATCATTCAAACACATTACAACATCAAATCCGATTCCTTCCTCAATAAAAGATTCCATTTTGGGCATGGCCACCTCTAATTGTCCATCACACTCCATACGCTTGACCACTTTATAGTTTTCATTGGATTGAATGGTATCCTCAAATCCTTTAATACGTAAGTAGCCTGAGCGAGTCGTGGAATGTTGTAAAAGAACAATATTAGCATGATCAAGCTTACGCATCATATCCTTTGCACATTGAACACCCGCATCATAGTTATCACTCACAATATTATAAGTAACGTTCTTATTATGTTTTACTTCCGTATCCACTACAATCACAGGAATATGATTTCTGTATGCTTCTTTTAATGAATCTTCTAACCCCTCATAATCAACAGGCGCAATTACTATGGCATCGACTTGTTGTTCAATCAAATAGTGAATTTGTTCCTTTTGTTTTTTTAAACTCATAGCTGAATCCAAAGCGATGAGCTGATCCCCATGTTCCTTTAAGATTCTAGAAATTTCCTCATTGATTACTGAATAAAACGTATTGTTGTAGGTCATATAAGTAGCTCCTATCTTACGTGGTTCCGTCGAATTATATATCATATTCGATTGCGTAGTCGTATTAATCAAGTAATTACTGCCAATCGCAAAGGCTAGACAAATCGTTAAACAAAAGATAATATACGCAAATGATTTTGGCTTCTCCATTCAAATCTCCTTTCCTTACAGAAAATGTCGCATTACTGCGACACTTTTTTATAATACTTTTTGTAGAACATATACAAGGATTGCGATAACAATGGGTACAATAAAAATCATTGAATATCCACGTACAAATTTTGTTTCTAAAGCTTTAAATCCTAAATCATCATAATAGAATCTTTCATCATTTGTTTTACCAACAACACCTTCTTCTATTAGATTCGAAATTGTATAACTAATTGTTGAAGTAGCATAAGGCAAGTTTTTAAACGCACTTACATCTACCGCACTTTTTTCATCTACTGCTCCTCTTTTTTTCAAAGTATCCATGACCATTGAAGCAGCTGTTGCCTTTGCTCCTTTTTTTCTTTTTCTAGACATTTTCTTTCCTACTTTCTATATCTATAGCTTGAGCTACACTCTTTACACACACGCCATATACCTTCAAACTCTCAGGTGCATGATCCATGACATATGTATTCTTTAAGTTTTTTAATATGCATAAGTCATTTTCCCCGTCTCCAATAAAAATCGCATCTTCGACAGGTAAATGACAAAAAGATTCCCATTTGTTTGTACCTTTTTTTGTAATCTCAATATAATCTTTTGAAGTAGCCATTACTTCATAGTTTTTAAACAAGTCTCTAAATTGATTCAATAACAAATCTAAATCATTTTCAACATACATACTTAACTTAGCTAACCCTGAATCTCGTGAATTTAAATATTCCAATATATCTATATTTGAAAATCGTCCTAAACTCGGTTGTTTCTTTTCAAAACTATGAAGTCTTTCTTTTCCATAAGATGAAACAGGATAATATCGATTTCCTACTTCGTCTGTATAAAATAAATCCAAATTATATTCTAGAATTGCTTTACACATTTGTATTCCATCATCTAAATCAATTAAAGAAGAATACACATTCTGATCTTTATAATATGCATTTGCCCCATTATCTGTAATCATATATTCACATGACAATTGATATTTAGAAGCAAGTTCCATACAAAAGGCATGATCTCTTCCTGTCACAAATCCAAATGAATGTTTTTGTGTCCATTGATGAATTGAATTCACGTCTTCTTCTGTAATAGTTCCATTTGAATTCATTAAAGTTCCATCTAAATCGGATAAAAACAACATTATTTATGACGCTCTTTCTTTGCTTTTTTAAATGCTTTTTGTTTTTCCTGTAACAATTCACCCATCTTTTTTGTCACAACGATCTTATCGCGATTGCTCATCAATACTGTACAATTGTGTGTAATAACACCATTTTTAAATTCAAAATTGGCTAACATACGATAACGATAGTATGTATCATCAAAGAAGAATCCGTCTTCTGTAAAATAAATACGACGACGAACATAAGAATCGATTGCCAAGCCTAAAAAAATCAATCCAATACATCCATAGGCTAAATAATAATAGTATGTTTGTCCATTTTTAGCTAATGTTGGTGCCATAAACATAAATACAAATGCCACAACTGCCATCGCTACAATAATCCAAACCCAATATCCTCCATCAACAACTGTCTCATAGTGTTTATGTGAATTTTTAAAGTTTTCAAATTCTTTTTTATAGGCAATCCCACCCTTTAAGCTTTGATAGAAAATGAATGCCATATATCCTACTAATATGACTCCCACTATCACTTTAAAAAATATATTATTTGAATCCATAAATCATTCTCCTTCTTAACCACAATAAGCATTATATCATCATTTCATGCTATAATAAAAGCATTGTTGGAGGTAGTTTATGGAAGAAAATATGCAGGCGTTAATGGAACGTTTAAATAGTTCGAGCCAATTTCTACAAAGTAATGATATGCGTGTGACTGAAGTACGACATGGTTTTGCGAAAGTAGAAATGATTATTGATGAACAAATTTTAAATATACACGGTTTTGTCCATGGTGGAGCCCTATTTTCTTTAGCCGATACAGTGGCAGGTGCTGCAAGTTTTGCGACAGGAAGAGATAGTGTTACACTTACAGGTACAATCAATTATATTAAGCCTGGTCGTGGTGGTAAATTGATTGGGATTGCCCAAGAAATTTCAAGCGGAAGAACAACAGGTGTTTATGAAGTGTTTATCTTTAATGATGAAAATGTACTTCTTTCAAGAGCTACATTCACAATGTTTTTCTTAGATTCAGACAAGATGAAAAAAAAGAAAGAGCAATAAACTGCTCTTTTCAGACTGTTGACAAAGTGACTGTCGACAGTCTTTTTAAAATCTGATAGAATATCT
>ERZ773227.266-NODE-266-length-53468-cov-5.750847_pt1 | contig 53468 bp, 49 predicted proteins | sample MGYA00580525_ERZ773227 | MGnify/ENA primary metagenome ERZ773227 (study PRJEB29015, sample SAMEA2737782) | human gut metagenome | biome: human gut; feature: human-associated habitat; material: faeces | place: China | collected 2012 ... | reverse complement strand
CCAGTGGGAAAAGTGGATCAATTAACGTTGTATCCCATGTCATTTAAAGAATTTTTGTTGGCTTTAAATGAAGATATATTGGTAGAACAGATGGAACACCATAATTGGAAAGAGATGGATGTGTTCCATGAAAAGTTAAAGAATTATTTAAGGCAATATTATTATGTTGGTGGTATGCCTGAAGTTGTTAAATATTATGCTCAAACCAAGGAAATATTTCATGTTCGCGAAATCCAAAATAGAATTCTTTTAAACTATCGACAAGATTTTTCAAAACATATACCAGGAAGCTTATTGACAAAAGTAAATTTAGTGTGGGATTCTGTTCCTGCACAACTGGCAAAGGAAAACAAAAAATTTATATATGGAATGCTAAAAAAGGGTGGGCGTGCGAAAGAGTTTGAAGATGCGATTCAATGGCTTGTGGATGCAGGCTTGGTGTTTAGGGTAAATCGCATAAATAAAGTATGCATGCCACTAAAATTCTATGAAGAATTTAATGCGTTTAAACTGTACTTACTTGATTTAGGACTTCTTGGTGCAATGGTGGATGCTCCCGCAAAAAACATTTTAATAGGAGATAACGTTTTTAAAGAATATAAGGGCGCTTTTACGGAGCAATATGTTGCTCAACAAATAGTGGCTTGTAATGTAACTCCAAAATACTATAATAATGAAAATTCAACAAATGAAATTGACTTTGTAGTTCAATTAGGAAATGTATATCCAATTGAGGTTAAGGCAGAAGAGAATTTAAAATCAAAAAGTATGAATACATTATTAAATGAGAATGAGGATATGGAAGGGTGGAAATTTTCAATGTCCTCATATCATACTTTTAAACAAATCATAAATATTCCTTTGTATGATGTGGATGAATGGATATTAATGTATAAAGAAAAGATGTTGGAAATTTAAACCAACATCTTTTTAGGTTCTACCTGTTTTCATTGATATATTCATTTACGCTTTGTTTGACAATATTGAAGTTGACTTCACCATACTGTAGTAGGGCATTATGGAAGTCTACATTGTCAAATTTAGATCTTAATCTAGATTTGGCTGTACTCTTTAAATCTACGATTTGAAGATATCCATAATAGTAGGATAAGAATACAGTTGGGTTATCTGCCAATTGATTGTAAATACTTTCTAATCCTTCTGAACTAAACATATCGCCATATTCATTCTTAAAATCATTGAGTGACATACCATCATAATGAATGCTGATATCCATTAAGACAATGTATAGATTGGTAAGAATGTTATTCAAATTATAGGCTTCTAATAAGTCTTCATTATTATCTAAATAATGTAAAGACATGCTTTCCATATAAGTAGCCCATCCTTCTGACATACCTAGATTGTTGTAGAAGAATTGGATTGGGTATTTTAAATGTTCCTTATTGTATTGCGCTTGATACATATGTCCGGCAATACCTTCATGAGCTAATGTTTGATAAAGTGTTAGACTTGATGGATCATCGCCATAATCACGTTTGTTGTAGCGCATTTGATAGTTTTGTGAATAATCCAAGGCGGGTGTAATAAAGTAGGCAACAATTCCGCTGACAGATTGATCTTCTGGTAGTGCTTTTAAATCATATTTCATAGTTTCTACTTCTGGAAAATCCTTTTTATAATTCTTTTGAAGGCTTTCTAGAATTTGATTTACATCCGTAAAATCTGTGGAAACTGAATCGAGTTCATACGCAATCATTGGATTGGCTTTATATAGTTTTTGGAATTTAGTGATGGCCGAATTGATTGCAGATTGTGTGTTTTCTTTAATTGTAGAAATAGAGTCAGTAGAACTTGTCGCATTCTCAACTAATACTTCATAATATTTCTTACCATTTTTATAGTTGGATAATCCTTGTAAAGGTTGTACTTTAGATTGTAGTGAAGTTAATGTATCTAACATAGCCTGATAACTAGGAAAGAAACTTATATCCATAGCATCTTTGACTTGTGCTTTATAAGATGTTGTTTTTTCTTCATCTAGATTTAAAGCGTCAATCGCATTATCTAATGCACTTGTGATTGAACTATCCTCTTTATTGTTGATGACATCTTGAATATCTTGAATAACAGAATTATAGTCAAACTGTAACGTATTCTTATTTGCTTGTTCTTTTGTATATTCCAATACATCATTTGTATAGCGAGGCACATCATTGATTAAAGTAATCAAATCTTGAATATCTTGTTCACTACGTAAAATATATTCAGAAAAAACAGAAACCAGGCTTTGGTGAAGTCCACTCATTGTGCTCCAACAATTATTCAAATATTGAAATTTCTTGTTCTCTGTTTTTAAACTCAATTCATTTTCATACTTTAATTCATCATAGATGGTTTGTTGCGTCTTGTCTAAAGTACTGCGATTAAACTTGTTTAATTCTTTTTGATCCTCTTTGATTTCATCTGTATTGTCCGTATAAAATTCACCAAGACTTACCTCTACTTTATTGATATCAATACCATAGTCTTCTGGATGTTCAAAGAATTGGTGCATCGTTGTATAGTCGTTTTCGGCGTATTCAACAACCAACTGATTTGTGTATTTTGTGAAGTCTTTGTTTTCTTTAGCCGCAAATGTATTGTCTTGCAAGGTAGTTGAACCACATGCAGTGAGTGATAATACGGTAAAGCTAATAAATATTTTTTTGAATGTATTTTTCATTAGAATCCCCTTGTTTTCAAAAAAAGGACTGATTATTCATCAGCCCATGTAATTTTCTTGTTTTTAACACCTGCGATAGATGCTAATGCCAAAAGGTCATATCCCTTTTCAGTAATATACGTATGTCCTTTTTGGAAAGCTTTTTCGATAACCATTCCAACACCTACGATTTCAGCTTGTGCCTGTGCAATTAAGTTTTCAGTTCCCTTAAATGCTTCGCCATTTGCCAAGAAGTCATCAATGAATAAAACTTTGTCACCTTTTTTCAAGTATTCTTTTTCAATACAAATTGGATATGTTTTATTCTTTGTGAAAGAGAAGACTTCCGCAAATGCTGGATCGATCATTGTGCTTGGTTGTGTTTTCTTGATGAAAATCAATGGCACATTCAAACGAATGGCAGTTGCGAATGCTGGGGCAATACCACTAGATTCGATGGTTACTACTTTTGTGATGCCTTTGTCTTTAAAGTGTTCATAAAATTCATTTCCCATTTCATCTACTAAAGAACAGTCAATTTGGTGATTTAAAAAAGCATCTACCTTTAATACTTCATCATTGATAAAATGTCCTCTAGTCTCGATTGCGTTTTTCAGTGCTTTCATGTTGCTTTCCTTCCTCTTTTCGTTTTATTTGTACAATAGTTTGTCCGATACGATGATTTTTTACTTCTTTAACATATACATCCATCAAGTCTAGACTGACTTTAAAGTGTGAACCCTCATCAGGAATTTGTCCATAATGATTTAGAATGTATCCACCAAACGTGTCACAATCCTCGTCTTCTAATGAAATGCCTAAAGCTTTTTCGACATCTTCAATGTCAGCTTGGCCATAGATTCTAAATTGATCTGCATCAATTTGTTGGATTGGATCTGGCTCTTCAATATCATCATCTTCTTGGATTTCACCAAGAAGGGTTTCAATAATATCATGTAAAGTCACGATACCGGTCATTCCTCCATATTCATCCAGTAAAACCGCAAAGTATACTTTTTTGATTTTCATTTCCTTCAATAAAACATCGGCCTTCATATTTTGTGAAATAAAGAAAGGCTGATCCATTGCTTTATTGATGACATTATCTTGTTCAATTGAATCTAAACGGAAATAATCACGTGTATCTAGAATACCTACGACATCATCATTATCCTCATCACATACAGGGTATAATGTGTGACGATTTTCTAGAATGGTCTTTTTCCATGTTTCTTTATCATCATTTAAATATAGACAAACAACCTCACTTCGATGCGTACAAATTTCTTCAACGGGTGTATCATCAAATTCAAATAAGTTTTCAATAAACTCCTTTTGACTTGGTTCAACTCCACCACCGTTGATAACTTCATAAATATCTTCTTCAGAATAATCTTCTTGTTCTTTTTCTACTTCAAAACGCAAGAAGAAAGTAAATGGTGTAAATAAGGATTGAATGCCTTTCGCAATAGACATAAATGTTTTTTCAAACTTGTCTGAATGAGCATTCGCAAATTTTCTTGGTAATAAATCACTCAATAAAATATATACGTACACCAATAGAAGTACGACTACATAAAGTAATGGACCATGGATCATGGATTGTAAATAGATTACGCTCATCACAATGCCAAATACTTCCATGCATAGAGATAACCATTTTAATGTAGCTTGATATTTATAAGAATCATCTTCGATTTCTTTGTTTGTAGAAACGATGCTGCTTGTCATTGAAAACAAGATGTTTAGAATAAATGTAAATAAAATTAAGATGGGAAGGCTCATATTAACCCTCCTAAACTATACTGTAACGGGACTGAATCATCCGGATTCATGAAACTATCACTCCTTCATTAATACCCATTATCATACACAATTTAAAGGCTTTTTTCAATGTGATAAAGAAAACAACCAGAAAAATCTGGCTGTTTTAAAATTATAGATATTTACTTGCGTTATTCATTAAATATTGAATGATGGATTGTCGTGTCACAATACCAATAAAGATCTGGCGATCATCGACTACGGGTACGAAGTTTTGTTTCAAAGATTGAGCGAACAATTGATCGACTGGAACATCGATTTGAACTGGTGGCGTAAAGTCTCCACGAATTAGTTCACGAATTTCCATTTGTTCTAGATCTTCTTTATGAATTGAAGGATGGTCTAATAAGTACCAAAGAAAATCCCCCTCTGTAATGGTTCCTACATAAACCCCTTCCTTATTAATAATGGGCATCGCCGTATATTTGTGCTTGCGCATGAGGGCGAGTCCATCTTCTACACTGATATTATCATATAAATATTTAACACTATTTTTAGCCTTCAGAAAAAAGAATACATTTTCCTGCATTGTCTATCACCTCAGCTTTATACTACCATAATATTTATCATTTAAAAATCATACAATTATGGGAAATTGTGCAGAAGTGTGATAGAATTTTTATAAAAGTGGAGGCAAGAAAATGGAACAATATAAAAAAGAGTTTATTGATTTCATGTTGGAATCTAAAGTATTAAAATTTGGTGATTTTACACTAAAATCAGGACGTAAATCCCCATTCTTTATGAATGCTGGTGGATATGTTACAGGTAATCAATTAAAAAGATTAGGTGAATATTACGCAAAGGCAATCGTCAATCAATATGGTAAAGACTTCGATGTATTATTCGGACCTGCATATAAGGGAATTCCATTGGCTGTTGCGACTACAATCGCATTAGATAATTTATATGGAATGGAAGTTCGTTATTGTTCAGATCGTAAAGAAGAAAAAGATCATGGAGCTGATAAGGGAAGTTTCTTAGGAACAAAACTACAAGATGGTGATCGTGTAGTTATGATTGAAGATGTTACGACATCTGGAAAATCAATGGAAGAAACAGTGCCAAAGGTTCGTGGTGCAGCAAATGTTGAAATCGTTGGATTGATGGTTTCTTTAAATCGTAACGAAAAGGGAAAAGGTGAAAAAACGGCATTAACAGAAATTAGTGAATTATATGGTTTCCCAACAGCTGCAATCGTATCAATGCCAGAAGTGATTGAATATTTAGGAGATAAATTAGATCCGGAATTAAAATCAAGAATTGATGCATATTATGAAGAATATGGAGCTAAGGAATAGAGTCGAAAGATTCTATTCTTTTTTGTATACTTTGCGCACTGCTGTATATTTCATGATAAAATACTTTGCGTACTGCGGTATATTTCATGATAAAATACTTTGCGCATTGCGGTATCTATGGTATATAATGTTTTATATAAAGGAGATATCGCAATGGAGATAAAAAGAAAAATTTACTCTAAACTTTTGAAATGGAAACAAGAAACTGATGGATCCAAAGCATTGTTGATTGAAGGAGCTAGGCGAATTGGAAAATCCACAGTAGCAGAAGAGTTTGGGCAGAATGAATATAAATCTTATGTTTTAATTGATTTTAACAAGGCTCCAAATGCAATCATTAAAGCATTTGATAATTTAAATGATTTGGATACGTTTTTTCAAATTATTTCTTTGGAAATGAATGTTCGATTATTTAAAAGGGAATCGTTGATTATATTTGATGAAATTCAAAGATTTCCTCAAGCTAGACAAGCTATTAAATATTTGGTTGAAGATGGTCGATATGATTATTTAGAAACGGGTTCTTTGATTTCGATTAAAGAAAATATTGAAAATATCACATTGCCATCAGAGGAAAGAAAGATTCGTATGTACCCTGTAGATTTTGAAGAGTTCATGATATATATGGGTGAGGAATTGTTGTTTGAATATATTAAAAATTGTTGGAATCAGAAAAGACCTTTAGAGGAAAAATTGCATGTGAAGGCTATGCATTTGTTTAAAGAATATTTATTGGTTGGGGGAATGCCACAGGCATTAAAGGCTTATAAAAATGGGAATAAAGATTTCTATGCGGCGGATGTGGAAAAAAGAGATATTCTTGATCTCTATCGTGATGATATTAAAAAAGCGGCTAAAAGATACAATTCAAGAGTATCTGCCCTATTTGAAAATATTCCAGGGTATCTATCTACACACGAAAAAAGGGTTGTTTTATCTGAATTAGGAGAATCTAATCGTAGTTTTGATAGGTATGATGAGCCTTTATTTTGGCTAGACGATTCTATGATTTGTAATTTATGTTATAAATGCACAGATTCAAATGTAGGATTTGCGTTAAATAAAGATGATTCTTATGTGAAATGCTACATGGGAGATACAGGATTATTAGTGAGTTTGGCATTTAGTGAAAATGAGTTGAGTTCTTCAAGATTGTATTACCAGATAATGAATGATAAATTATCTTTGAACAAAGGTATGTTGTATGAAAATATGATTGCGCAAATGATTACGTCTATGCAAAAAAAGCTTTATTTTTATACAAAATATAATAAGGAAAAACATAGAAATGATATTGAAATTGATTTCTTATTATCGAATGAGAGTAAAACAAATCTAAAAGTATTTCCAATCGAAGTAAAATCTTCAAAGAATTATTCAGCTACGTCTTTAGATAAATTTAAAGACTTATTTGGCAAGAAAATCGCAACACCATATATTGTTCATCCAAAAAATCTTGCAAGAAAAGATAATATAATTTGTATTCCACCATATATGATATGTGCAGCATTTAGTGATGATTTAGAATAGGGTCAAAAGATTCTATTCTTTTTTCATGTTTTACGTTACATTTAACCTGTTGTGAATTAAAATATAAGTAGATAGTGCAGTATATAAAAAGTGAGGTGATGGTATATATGATATGCTGCATCATGACTTTAAGGAAAAGACAAATAATAATTCTTACAAAAAATTTATAATTTTGGTAAAATGTCTACAACAACGAGTCTTCTTACGGGATATAATTCCAGTTGTAGAAGGCTCGATTTTTGTATATTAGGAGGTATCTTATGATAATTACAATTACACGTGAATTTGGAAGTGGCGGAAGAACCATTGCCAAGAAATTGGCTGAAAAACTAGGCTATGCTTATTACGATTATGAAATTGTGCAACAAATTGCTCAAGAAAGTGGTTTTGCGAAAGAGTATATTGAAGAAAATGGGGAAGATGCATCAAGCACAAGTACATTTGGTTTTATTTGGAATAATTATGGATATAACTTATCGGATGAATTATATATTGCACAAAGAAATGTTATTTGCGAATTGGCTGATAAAGGAAACTGCGTTATTGTAGGAAGATGCTCAGACTATATTCTTCGTGATCGTAAAGACGTATTGAATGTATTTATTCATGCGGATTTTGAATATCGAAAGAATCGTGTTGTTTCTGTTTATGGACAAAATGAATTTGCCCCAGACAAACGAATCAAAGACAAAGATAAACGTCGTATCGCTTACTATAAATATTACACGGATCGCAAATGGGCCGATGCCAAAAACTATCAATTATGTTTAGACAGTGGTGTTTTGGGCATTGATAAATGTGTAGAATTAATTGAAAAAGCCATGTAATTTTACTTTGACAAATTAAAAAAATAAAAATATAATCACTTCGTAACGAGTAGCGGAAACAGCGTAAATCCAGTTTTCTGCTACTTTTTTATATTTTTGTAAAGTGTGTTGCTTAAAAGCGTAAGTCCAACTTATGTAGGCAATGCACTTTTTTGTGTTTTAAGGAGGAAAAAAATGGAAGAAAACAACAAAATGAAAAATGAGCCAGTTAATAAGTTGATGCTTCAAATGGGTGTGCCCATGATTTTATCTATGGCCTTGCAAGCTGTCTATAATATTGTGGACAGTGCCTTTGTAGGAAATATGAAAGAAGGAAGTGAAGCTGCATTAAATGCACTTACCTTAGTTTTCCCTATCCAGATGTTGATGGTGGCCTTGGCTATTGGTACAGGTGTTGGAGTCAATGCCTTACTCGCAAGAACTTTGGGTCAAAGAAATCGTGAAAAAGCTTCTAAAGTAGCAGGAAATGGTTTGTTTCTAGCTACAGTTATTTATATTATTTGTGTGTTGTTTGGATTGTTTGGCATTAGAGCCTATATATCCTCTCAAACAAAGAATGCGCTTGTATTATCGATGAGTGTAGACTATCTAAGGATTTGTTGCCTATTATCCTTTGGCGTTGTGTTCTTTTCTATATTTGAAAAAATGCTCCAAGCTACAGGACGCTCCTTATATTCTACAATTGGACAAGTTACAGGAGCCATAATCAATATGATTCTAGATCCTGTATTAATCTATGGTTTCAATTTAGGTGTACAAGGAGCGGCTTATGCGACAGTCATTGGACAAATTTTATCGGCTTTATTATTAGTTGTGTTTCATATGCGTTTAAATAAAGAATTTGATCAGGGTCTCACTTATACAAAACCAAATAAGCGTATCATCAAAGAAATCTATTCGATTGGACTTCCAGCTATTATTGCGCAGGCATTGATGTCATTTATGGTGTACGCGATGAATTTAATTCTAAAATTTGATGCATCTGCACAAACAGCCTATGGACTTTTCTATAAAGTACAACAATTTGTCTTATTTATGGCATTCGGTTTAAGAGATGCGATTACACCTATCATTGCCTTTTCGTATGGTATGCAAAATAAGCATCGTGTTAAAGATGGAATTAAATATGGCTTAATATATACTATAGTGTTAATGGCCTTGGGCACTCTAATTACAGAACTATTCTCAAATTTCTTTGCCACACTATTTAATGCAGGGCAATCCAGAATATATTTCATCAGTGCTGTTCGAATCATATCCATTAGCTTTTTATTTGCGGGTGTAAATATCGCATTTCAAGGTGTGTATCAAGCTTTAAATGGAGGTATGGAATCCTTGATCGTATCCTTGCTTAGACAAGCCATTTTGATTTTACCTTTAGCTTGGGGATTTTCAAAATTAGTCATTCAATATGATAGGGATGTATCTTTGATTTGGTATGCATTTGTGATTACGGAAGTTTTATCTTGTGTTGTGGGATGGGTATTTTTAAGACGAATTGAGAAAAAGAAGATGGTGTTTGATTAAGGTCAAACACTTTTTCTTTTGTGTGGTGTATAATAAAGTACATATGGAGGAAACATATGGAACAAGATTCTCTATTTTCAATACAAGAAGACACAAGGCCTTTAGCCGATCGTATGCGTCCGGAAACATTGGATGAATATGTAGGACAAAAACAGCTTGTTGCCAAGGGAAATCTTTTGTGGCAAATGATTGAACATGATCAAGTGACATCGATGATTTTCTGGGGGCCACCTGGAGTAGGAAAAACGACATTGGCACGTATTATTGCCCATCAGACAAAGAGTTATTTTGTGGATTTCTCAGCTGTTACTAGTGGCATTAAAGAAATCAAGGAAGTTATGAAACAGGCCGATACGCGTAGGGCCTTGGGACAAAAAACAATATTATTCGTAGATGAAATCCATCGTTTTAATAAGGCTCAACAAGATGCGTTTTTACCTTATGTTGAAAAGGGAAGTATCATTCTGATTGGTGCTACAACAGAAAATCCAAGCTTTGAGATTAATTCAGCCCTTTTATCTAGGTGTAGAGTGTTTGTGTTAAACAGTCTAAATAAGGATGACTTAAAAGATTTGATTATTCGTGCTATTTCCAGCTCAAAAGGATTAGGCAATTTAAAAATACATATTACGGATGAAGATATAGATGCGATTGCCGCATTTTCAGGTGGGGATGCCCGCTTTTGTTTAAATACATTAGAGATGGTTGTTTATAATAGTCCAAGTGAATTGGATGGTATTCATGTTTCACAGGATATTTTGAAGCAATGCCTTCAAAAAAGGTCGTTATTGTATGATAAAAAAGGGGAGGAACACTATAATATTATTTCTGCCCTACATAAAAGTGTACGAAACTCCGATGTACAGGCCGCTGTATATTGGTTAGCACGTATGTTAGAGGCTGGAGAAGACCCTTTATATATCGCAAGAAGATTCGTTCGTATGGCTAGTGAAGATATTGGTATGGCAGATTCTAGAGCCTTAGAAATCTGTGTGGCAGCCTATCAGGCATGTCACTATTTGGGTGTTCCAGAATGCAATGTACACTTAACGCATGCAGCTGTATATTTGGCTTTGGCTCCAAAATCAAACGCTTTAGAAGTGGCTTATAATAATGCGAAGAGTGATGCATTAAAAGCATTAGATCAGCCAGTGCCTTTACACATTCGTAATGCACCGACAAAGTTAATGAAAGATTTAGGTTATAGTAAAGGATATGAGTATTCACATGATTATGAATATCACATGACGGATATGCAGTGTCTTCCAGATGCTCTAGTTGGTAAAGAATATTATGTACCAAGTGATCAGGGATCTGAAGTGAAGGTGCGTAATCGTCTTGCGCAGATTAAACAAATCAAGGCAATGGTGCATAGAAATCGTATGATGAAGAAAAAATAGTTGAAAAAAACTAGAATTAAGAATAGTGTATTTTATGAAATAAAGGAGTGTTAAAGTGGAAACCACTTTATGAGATACAAACAAAACTTGGAGGATTACATGAAAATAGAAATTCATAGTTTACAAGAAACACAGGAATTTGCCACTAAAATGGCAGATCTTTGTAGAAACAAACAATTAGTCATTACATTAGATGGAGATTTGGGTGCAGGTAAAACAACTTGGACCAAAAGCTTTGGGAAAGCTTTAGGTGTAAAGAATGTGATCAATTCACCAACTTTTACAATCTTAAAGGATTATAAACAAGAAGGTGGAGTCCCTTTCCATCATATTGATGCGTATCGTTTAGAAGGAAAATGTCAGGACTTAGGTTTTGAAGATTGTTTTGATGAAGGAATTACTGTAGTAGAATGGTCTGAATTTATTGAAAATCAATTGCCACAAGATCATATCAAAATTTCTTTTGAAGAAGGCATCGATGAAAATCGTACAGTGACATTAGAATATACGGGTCCTGTATCAAAAAGTATTGTGGAGGCATATCATGATTAGTTTATGTATGGATAGTGCTTATAAAGCATTAGTGTTAGGTTTATATAAAGATGGAACATTGATTGATGGTGTATCTATTGAAGCATTCAAGAAACAAAGTGAAACGATTTTTGTGGAATTAAATCAATTGTTTGAAAAGACAGGTTTAGACTATAAAGACGTAGATGAAGTGATCATTACAGATGGTCCTGGATCTTATACAGGCATTCGTATTGCGATGACAATTGCGAAAGTATTTTGTACACAAATGCATAAAACATTAAAGTGTATTAGTACCATGCAGTTGTTTGCGGGCATGGATGAAAGTGCCAACGTTATTTTGGATGCGCGTAGTAAAAGAGCGTATGTAGCACACTTAGAAAAGGGTGTTGTGATTGGAGAAACACAAATTTTAGAAGTTGATCAATTGGAAGATTTCTTAAACGAACATCCTGGAACTTTATATGGAGATGGATATTTAGTGAATCAAGAAGCTGTAAGTTGTGATTTCTTGAAGAATTTTATGGAGGTACCAAGTCGTACAATTGAAAATGTATATGCCTTAGTTCCTCAATATTTAAAAGAAAGTGATGCCTATAAAGCATGATTTTTAAAGAAATGAAAGACACGGATCTTGTTCGTGTTTTAGAACTTGAACAAGCTTGTTTTAAACAGCCTTGGCTAGAAAAAGATTGTTTATATGAATTGAATGAGAATCCTTTTTCTCATGGTTGGATCTTACTAGATGAAGATACCATTGTTGGATACGCCTTTTTATGGGAAACCTTTGAAATGGCGCAGCTAGCTCGTATTGGAGTTGATCCTGACTTAAGAAAAAGAGGATATGGTAAAGAATTGATGATGCATTTGTTTGATCGAGCTCGAGAAGTGGCTTGTGAATATATGACATTAGAGGTTCGTGCCAGCAATGAGGCAGCCTTGAATTTATATCAAAAAATGGGCTTTGTTCAAGTCAATGTATCTAAAAGTTATTATCCAGATGGAGAAGATGCCATTGTGATGACATTGGCATTGTAGGAGGATTATATGATTATTATCGGAATTGAAAGTAGTTGTGATGAAACAGCCGTTGCGGTTGTCAAAGATAAAAAGGAAGTATTATCAAGTGTAGTCGCAAGCCAAATTGATGTGCATACAGAATTTGGTGGGGTTGTACCTGAAGTGGCAAGTCGTATTCATGTAGAAAATATTTCGTATTGTATTGAAAAAGCATTGAAGGATGCCAATATCACTATGGAAGATGTGGATGCGGTTGCCGTTACGCAAGGTCCTGGCTTAATTGGATGTTTACACGTTGGGGTGCAGGCTGCCAAGACTTTGGCTTTTGCCTACCATAAACCATTAGTTCCTGTACATCACTTGGCAGGACATATTTATGCCAATGAATTAGTTGTGGATATGAAATATCCAGTATTAGCGCTTGTTGTTTCTGGTGGAAATACAGAACTTGTTTATATGAAGGATGAAACAAGTTTTGAAATCTTAGGAGAAACGCAGGATGATGCGATTGGAGAAGCCTTTGATAAGGTGGCTCGTGTATTGGGTCTTGGATATCCGGGTGGTCCTAAAATTGATAAATTAGCAAAAGAAGGAAAGCCAGTATATGAACTGGCAAAACCTAAGACACAAGGTCGTTATGACTTTAGTTTTTCTGGATTGAAGAGTAGTGTTCTACAATTTACGAAGCGTATGGAAAGACAAGGCAAGACATTTGATATGGCAGATTTGGCTTGTTCATTCCAAGAATGTGCATTGGACGAAATTTTCTCTCGTGTAAGAGCCGTATTAGATGATCATAAAGATATTCGTCATTTCGTTGTAGGTGGTGGTGTAAGTGCTAACTCAAGGCTTCGTGAAAAAGTAGAAGAATTAAGAAATGAATATCCAGAAGTTGAGTTTACCGTGCCTCCAATGTATTGTTGTACAGACAATGCAAGTATGATCGGTGTTGCTGGAACAATCGCATATCTTTCTGGAAGAAGAGCAGATGCAAGTTTAACAGCTGATTCAAGTCTAGAAATCCAATAGGAGGTTTTTATGCAAGAGTTACGTTTACTTCAAGAAAGAGATTTAGAAAGTATATATTCAATCTATGTACATTATGTAAAGAAAAGTACAGCTATATTTGACCTTGTACCAGATTCTATTGATGTATTTAAAGAACATATGATGGAAATCTCAAAGACAAATCCATTTTATGTCGCACTTAATGAGGATGTTTTAATTGGCTATGGCTATGTGCACCCGGCTTTTTCTAAAGAGGCGTATAAGTATTGTGTAGAACTTACTATTTATTTTAAAGAAGGAAAACATTATGGTTTGCCTTCAAAAATGTTAGATCAGCTTGAAGCGGATTGTAGAAAATTAAACATGCGTTGGATCATTTCATGTATTACAGATTCGAATGAAGAAAGTATTGCCTTTCATAAAAAACATGGCTTTACTATGTATGGGGCATTGCCTTCTTGTGGTATGAAATTTGATGTGTGGCATGGTGTGGTTTGGCTTTGTAAGAGATTGGATGAGGTTAAAAAGGATTTTTTGTGTGCAAGTAATGCAACCATCTTGGGTAATGTTTCAATTGGCAAAGATTCAAGTGTTTGGTATAATGCCGTGATTCGTAGTGAAGAAGAAACGATTGAAATTGGGCAAGAAACCAATATTCAAGATCAGTGTGTTTTGCATACGGATTGTGGCTATCCATTAAAAATTGGTAATCGTGTTACGATTGGTCATGGGGCCATTGTGCATGGTTGTACGATTGCAGATGAGGTGCTTATTGGTATGGGCGCTATTATCTTAAATGGAGCTCATATAGGGAAGCATAGTATCATTGGTGCTGGTTGTGTTGTGCCTGAAAATATGGTGATTCCACAAAAGAGTGTTGTGGTTGGAGTACCGGCTAAAATCATTAAAAAGACTTCAGAATCTCAGGTTTCTGACATTCTTTCAAATGCAGATCATTATGTAAAATTATCAAAAAAATTGGGTTAGTCATTTGGCTAATCCTTTTGTATATTGTAAAATCTTTGTAGTGAGGTTGACTATGGAAAACTTATTAAATTATGTACATTTAAGAAGAGATATCGACTTTTCTATTCGGCCCTTTAATGATGTGGATATGTTAGTATGTGCCGATCTATCTTATGTGGATTGGGATGGCATTGTGGAAAAGGACGAGGTTTCTTTAGAAGAAGCATGTCGTAAATATCTTTCTTTATATAGTGAAGAGGAATTAAAGAGTAAGTATACATTTTCAATAAATCTTCCACATTTAATTGATGCATTACAAGATACGATTCGTTATGGAAATATAAAGTTAAAGAACTATAAAAAAGTCTATAGTGATGAAGATGTGATTCAATTTAGTGTGGTAACACTTGTGTTGCCAGATGGATCTTTCGTTATTTCTTTTAGTGGTACAGATGGTAGTATTACGGGTTGGAAAGAAAATTTAATGATGACTTATAAGCAGGATCTTCCTTGTCAAATTTTGGCGAAGGATTATGTTAAAGAAACCGTTGAGAATATTCCTGAAACGAATTATTTGTTTGGATTGAAAAAGAAGAAGGTCTATCCAAAGATGTATTTAACGGGGCATTCAAAGGGTGGAAATCTAGCCATGTATGCGTATTTAAAAAATCCAGAACTACAGGGATATATTGAAGGTGTGAAAAGTTTTGATGGGCCTGGCTTTGTAGAAAGTTTCTGGCAAGGTGATGAGGATGTATCTAAGATCACAAACTATATTCCTAAGGATAGCATTGTGGGTCGTGTTTTAAATCATAAAGAACAAACAAAAATTATGGATGCCCAAGGTTCTGGTCTAGTTCAGCATGATACGCTTATGTGGAGTGTGGATGTAAAAGACTTTAATTATTGTGATGCACTCACAAAAGAGAGTGATGATTTATTGGAATATGTAAATAAGTTATTAATGGATCGTCCACTGGAAGAAAAAGAGCGTTATTGTCATTTGATTGGTGAATTGTTTGATCGTATGGAAATTCGTACGATTGCGGATTTAACTGAATTTTCATTTAAACAGGCATTGTCTGGAATTAAGGAGATTCGCCAATTGAATGCAGATGAAATTAAGTTTATGTTTGAAGTTGTGAAATTTATTGCGGTGCAATCCGCTCCAATATTAGTGAAAGGAAGAAAGTAAAATGAGAAAAATAGGTTGGATTGGTGCTGGCATTATGGGTCAGCCAATGGTTATTCATTTATTGAATAAGGGTTATGAAGTGCATGTGTACGCAAGACATCCAGAAAGGGTAGAGCAAGCTAAAAATGCTGGTGCCATTTTAGAAGAATCGATTGCGTCTTTGACATCCAATGTAGATGTAGTTTGTACAATGGTCGGTTTTCCTAGTGATGTTAAAGAAGTATATGATGTGATTTTTAGTTGTATTGAAGCGGGTAAAACTTGTATTGATTTTACAACTTCAAGTCCAAAGTTAGCTAAAGAATTGTATACAAAAGGAAAAGAATTGGGTGTTCATGTATTGGATGCGCCAGTGACTGGTGGAGATACGGGAGCTAAAAATGGGACTCTAACTGTATTGGTTGGTGCAGACAAAGAGGATTTTGAAATAAATAAAGAAATCTTTGAAGCGTTTGGAACACAGATTGAGTATTGTGGCAAGGCGAGTTGTGGTCAACATGTCAAGATGGCCAATCAAATTATGATTGCGAATACGTTACAAGGTATTTGCGAGGCTATGTCGTATTTAAATTGTAAAGATGTGGATGAATCTTTCGTGTATCGCTTCTTGCGTAATGGAGCTGCTGGATCTAAACAGTTGGAATTCCAAGGTAAGAAGATGTTAGAGAATGATTATGCGCCTGGTTTTTATGTGAAGCATTTTGTGAAGGATTTAAAAATTGCAGTACAAGAGGCAAATTTTCCTTTGTATGGTGTCAATCGTGTCATCAAAGAATATGTGGATCTAATGGATCGTGGCATGAGTGATTTGGGTACGCAATGTTTGATTGAATATTTTAGAAAGCCACAAATTAAAGCGGTTATCTTTGATATGGATGGTTTGATGTTTAATACGGAGAAGATGTTTAAGGATGAGTTTAAAGAGAAGGCCAAAGAATTAGGTGTTTCTTGTCCAGACTATTTTCCGGAACCTTTAATTGGTTGTGATTCAAGAAAGGTTGCACTCTATGAAGAAATGTATCCAGGTGTGACTCAGGTTATGGAAGAGATTCAAGAAGAGCGCGTGGATTATTTCTTTACATATTTTAAAGAGCCTGGTAGTGCCAATATGGTTGGTTTACAAAATTTAATTGAGTATATTGAAGAGAATAAGATTCCTTATGCGGTTGCCTCAAGTTCGCATCCGCAAGCTATTAAAAAGTTCTTGTCGCATGCAGGTTTTGTGTTAAGTCCAAATGTGATTGTATCTTCTAAAGAGGGATATAGATCAAAGCCGGCTCCAGATGTTTTCTTGGCAGCAGCTGAAAGATTAGATGTAAAGCCAGAAAACTGTTTAGTGTTAGAGGATAGTAAGCATGGAATTATGGCAGCTGCCAATGCGAAAATGCATTCCATCTTTATTCAAGATCAGATTGCGCCAGATGACGAGATGAAGGAATATATTCAAGAGTCTTGTACGGATTTAAATGGGGTAATTGATTATTTAAAGCGTTGTAAATAATTGGTTGCTACTTTATAATGTTGTTGAGAAATTAATAGGAGGACGTAATGAAAAAAGAATTAGTCATTGTTCTTGATTTTGGAGGACAATATAATCAGTTGGTTGCACGTCGTGTTCGTGAGTGCAATGTATATTGTGAAATTTATTCATATAAAACAGATTTAGAAAAAATCAAAGCTATGAATCCAAAGGGAATTATCTTAACTGGAGGACCAAATAGTTGTTATGAGGCAAATTCACCTACATATTCAAAGGAATTATTTGAATTGGGTGTTCCAGTTCTTGGCCTTTGCTATGGCGCACAATTGATGATGCATGTATTGGGTGGAAAAGTAGAAAAAGCAGATCACCGTGAATATGGTAAGACAGAGGTTCTTGTGGATAAAACTTCTTCTAAAATCTTTGAGGGTGTATCTGAAAAAACAATTTGTTGGATGTCACACTTTGACTATATTTCACAGGTAGCACCTGGTTTTGAAATTACGTCTCATACAGATAACTGTCCTTGCGCATCAAGTGAAAATGCAGAAAAAGGATTATATGCTATTCAGTTCCATCCAGAAGTATTACATACACAAGAAGGTTCAAAAATGTTATATAACTTCGTTCGTGGTGTTTGTGGATGCTGTGGTGACTGGAGAATGGATAACTTTGTTGAAGAACAAATTAAGGCTATTCGTGAAAAGGTTGGAGATGGAAAAGTTTTATGTGCCCTTAGTGGTGGAGTAGACTCTTCTGTTGCAGCTGTATTATTATCAAAAGCAATTGGTAACCAATTGACATGTGTATTTGTTGATCATGGTTTACTTCGTAAAAATGAAGGGGATGAAGTAGAAGCTGTATTTGGTCCTGAAGGTCCATATGAATTAAACTTCATTCGTGTAAATGCGCAACAAAGATATTATGAAAAGCTAAAGGGTGTTGAAGAGCCAGAAGCAAAACGTAAGATCATTGGTGAAGAATTCATTCGTGTATTTGAAGAAGAGGCTAAGAAAATTGGAAAAGTTGATTTCTTAGTTCAAGGAACGATTTATCCAGATGTTGTTGAGAGTGGTTTAGGTGGAGAATCTGCCGTAATTAAATCTCACCACAACGTTGGTGGACTTCCTGATCATGTAGATTTCAAAGAAATCATTGAACCATTACGTGACTTGTTCAAGGATGAAGTTCGTAAAGCCGGTTTAGAATTAGGTATTCCTGAATACTTAGTATTCAGACAACCATTCCCAGGACCTGGTTTAGGTATTCGTATCATTGGTGAAGTAACTGAAGAAAAAGTAAAAATCGTCCAAGATGCAGATGCCATCTATCGTGAAGAAATCGCAAATGCTGGATTAGATCGTTCAATCGGTCAATACTTTGCAGCATTGACAAACATGCGTTCAGTAGGTGTTATGGGTGATGAAAGAACATATGATTACGCCATCGCTTTACGTGCCGTTAATACAATTGACTTTATGACTGCAGAATCAGCTCAGATTCCATATGAAGTATTAAATAAAGTTATGTCTCGTATTATTAATGAGGTTCGTGGGGTTAACCGTGTAATGTATGACCTTACTAGTAAGCCTCCTGGAACAATCGAGTTTGAGTAGAGGTAAAATGAATAAAAGTGCCTTATATAAGGCACTTTTTATGTGTTTATAGGTTACTTTGCTACCAAATTGATACCAATAATATAGAGAGCGTGTTCCTGATGAGAAATTGAATGTGTATTTTATATCTCAGTTTTAGTCTGTGGTGTAACTATTTTTGTGATTCTTGTACTTCATGTATTTTATAAATAGATAGATTTCTAGAAATTTCACTTCTTCTAACTATTGGTTTGCTGCTAGTCTTGCTTTGTTCTGATTTTTCCGATATTAGGCTATTTTTTAAGCGTTACTACGTCATAATCTATGCTGGGATCCAATCTCCAATCCATTTTTGTTTAGTGTAATTATAACGACGTTTATATACTCTTCCATTTTCAAGCTTATATCTCCATTCTATGATGTCGGCTCTTGCTTCAATGGCTGGATTTGGTCCGATTTCGTTTGCAAAAACAGAAATAGTTTGAATAAAGTTGCAACTTAAAATTAGTGTTAATAATAAAATAGAATTAATTGTTTTTTTCATAAATTTACTCCTTCACTACTTTTATACCAGATTCAATTAAACTTTTTGGATTATCTATGAAAAAGGATTCTTTTCCGTTACAAAGAGAATATGTCCCATCTTTGTGCTGGATTAAATAATTCTTATTTAATAGATCTTGCTCAGATAAAGTATCATTCAAATTTTTTGGATTTTCATAATAAGCTTCGAAAATTATGGAATTAGTTAGTATAGGTAATAAAAAAAGGAAGAATAGTAGGAACTTATTTGTCTTTTGTTTGATTTGTTTGTTTAATAAATAATTCACTCGATACGAAAGTATACTATTACTTTCTCCTATCAAATAAGCTGAAATATCATTTGATATAATACTATCCGCAAACTGTATTTTCTTTTGTACATTTATTAGAGTTTCTGCATAATCTAGTGCATCAATCGGATTTAATGATTCTGTAACTTTTTCGTCTGCTCGAACTTCTATATAAAAGTTGATACATTTCTGTAACCAATATATTGGAGGAAACCACCAATACAAGATTGTTAGTATTGAAGTTACTTGTTTGAAAAGTATGTCATGTTGCTTTAGATGCTGCATTTCATGATTTAAAATATTACTTAGTTCATGTTCTGAAAAACTGATTTCAGGAATTAAGATGCATTTTTTGAAGCCAAAAACCATTGGAGATGGGACGTATTTGGTTACATATACGTCATAATCAGGATAAATGAAGCCATCTAAAAATTCTGAAACTTTGAAACAATGAGAATTTTGTATGATTTTCGCTTCCAGTTTTTTTGCCAATATAATATTCTGCACATATCTTCCAACACCAATCAATACTCCAATTAACCAAATTACAATTAGAATATGTGAGACTTTTAATTGATGAAATATCTCATAATTTAAAAAGCTCATTATAGGATTCATGATAGAAGGTAGAGCAATTGTCTTTGTGAATGGTAGTTCAAATGGTAAAAACAAACGAAAACAAGTAATGACAACTAATACGAATAATAAATCTGCTCTAAACAAGCGATAGCCCTTTTCGTGCGTCAATATAAAATTGAAGAGTGCAATTAGGACTAATGAAACACACAGTGTTATGAACAATGAAGAAATGCTAAAATTCATGTTATTTACCAGTCAGTTCTTTTTTCTTTTTTTCAATTAAATGTTCTAACTTTGTAATTTCATCTATATCATTGCTGCTTTGAACATAGTGCACAGCAATCTCTTCGAAAGTTTCTTTTTTTATGAATGAGGAAACATAGTCAGATTCAGAAATACAAGGACTATATAATCGAGCAATCGATTTTTTATTTTTACCTATTCCTGTTACTTCAACGTATCCAATTGATAATAGGTATTGAAGAGCTTGAGAAATTGTATAGATACTTAATCCATCCGAAGCTAATTTAATATCATTGGCTGACATCTCTTGATCATGATTCCAAAGAATAGTCATTATTTGGCTTTCTCTTTTTGTTAACTGGGTATAATTCATAGTGAAGTAATCTCCTTTCAATAAAATTATATCAAAGCTTATAAAAAGTAACAAGAAAATAAAAACAAATCAATGCTTGTATAAAATCACAAAACATGTATAATTAAAATAAAGATAACGTTATCTATAGTGTTAAATAGATAAATAATTGATTTTGATTTTATTTTGAACAAATGTTTGATGAAATGTAATATGCATTATAATCAGGTGTTTTCATAATGAATAAAAAATAGAAAATAGGAGGTCATACCGATGGATACGATAATTAAAAGTGTCTTTGTCTGAGCACTTGATAAAGACATAGACTTTAAATCAAAATAGTACTTAGAAAGAAGAGTTTTTATATGAGAAAATTAGTTTGTACTATTATGATTTTGTTTACATGTTTTAGTGGATCAGTTGTTTTAGCAACTACGGTATATCCTGCAGTAGGTGGACAGTGGAACTATGGCGTAGGCATCACAGGTTCTTATTCAGACTATATGCATGGTCAAAAAATTCATACGGCCACGGTTAGTCATCCTGAAGCTACTCCAAGTATGGCAAGAGCTCCAGCAAACTCATGGGCCAAAGCTCGATTAACAAAATATTCTAGTTGCTCGTTCTACTATGGAGTTGAATAATTGATATTTGTATAGAGCGATATTATATTCGCTCTATATTTTAATAATTCATAAAACAACATAGTTCAAAACAATAGATGTTGTTTTATGTAGTGTTTATGGTATAAAGCGAGAATATCTAAATGGCCGTAAGATATACTTGAAGAAAACGGTCTAGAAAGAAAATCAATTTAACCTTTTATGGATTGATAAAATGAGGGGTTTTATGAAAAAATCGATGGCAATTCTATTAAGCATTGTTTCTATCTTAACAAGTGTTGCTTTTGGATTCTATATGAAAACTCAAGATATTGAATTCTTTAATACAATTGAAATGAAATCCAATGCATATAAAATTTATGTTAAGAATTCGAGTGTTGCGTATGATGAATTCTTGCAGGAATTGAAATCCATTCATTCACAATATGGTGCAACAATAATAAAAACAGATCGAATATATGAAGATGGCAAGGAAATAATATACAAATCGGGAGTTTATACAAAAGATTTCTTTGAAGGACTTCCTGTAAAGTTAGAATCAGGTCGATTACCAACTACTTCAAATGAATGGTTGGCTTCTATAGATACAAAACAAGAAAATCAAGTGGGAACCATTAGTGATTTATTCAATGATACACCTCTTGTAATTATGCCTTTAAGTGATTTTTATAACTCAAAGTCTACTGATATTAATGGAGAATATACTATTATTTCGAGTAATAAAAACAAAGAAGATATTCTAAATGCATTGTCTTTATTTTTAAATGAAAGTAAAAATGAATTGGTTTCAGCAGATTATAGAGTTGCTTTTGGAGAAGGGACGATATATTTTTTAACAATTATTCTTTCAGCTATTCTATTAATTATTTTTTGCTTGATGTGTGTATTCTATCCAATATCTAGACTAAAGGAAATAAGTGTATATAAGTTAAATGGATATAAAGCTTTTGATATTTGGAAAAAGCTAAACAAGGATGTGTTAATTGCTCCAATTATCATTTTTATCGCGAGTATCCCAATTCAAAAGATAGCATTTCCTACGATGGATTTATTCTATTTTATAAAACTTAGTTGTGTTCAATTGATTTTATTTGTAGGAGCGATTGGACTATCATTTTTAACTTTAATAACAGTAAAGCGATATTCAATATCAAATATGCTTAAAAACTTCTTTGATTTTCGAATTTCTTTATATATCAGCTATATTATAAAATTTGCAATTTTTGTAGGTTTGGTATTTACCATTCCTCAATTATCTTCTGAAGTAAGTCGAATGATAAAAGAGATGCAGGTTAAAGAAGCTTATCAGGCGCAAGAAGATTATGTGACGCTTGCTTCCTTCCAATTAACTGGAGATGGAATGCAAAGCTTTATGAATGGAACAAGTCAATTTAATGAAAATTTAACCAATATGTTTATGGATTTAACAAAATCTGCAAAGGCAGGTTTTGTACAATCGTTTTGGTATGATACGGAAGGTTTAGGTTTATTCTCTTCTGAAATAAAAATGCCTAATGATGTGGATACAGATACAGAATTTGGTTATATGCTATTAAATGACAATTATTATGATCGGTTACAATTTGATTCAAGTGTAAGCAAAGAAGAACTTTTTGATCAAGATTCTTTAGTTATATTTGCTCCAGAGAGCATGAAGCAAAAAGAAGCTACTTTGAAATATTTTGGGCAGACACAAATTTATTCCGCAGATTCAAATATTAAAATGAGTGCAGATGATGTTTGTGTCAAGTATTATAAAGATAATAGGAAACAAATATTCTCAGAAAGTTTACAATTGGCAAATGAAGACCATGCATTTTTTACAAATCCTGTATTTGTTTGTCTTAATGATAAATATTTGAAAGTCTTTAGTGGATATTTAACGACGCAAGCAATATCAAACCCTGTCCGTATCTATGATTCTAATGAAAATAAAAGAGCAATCAATGAAGGAATTAAAAAATATGGATTAGAGTTAAATAACTTACAGTTTAAGAATGTTTTAATGTCCGGATATAAAGAACAAATACAGATTTCACAATCGAGTTCAATTGTATGGGTGGCAATACTGCTTTTGGTTATTTGTATAAGTATTCTTTCTTCGTACTATATATTGTTAACTATTTTGATTTCACGAAAAAAAGAAATTTTTGTAAAAAAAATACTAGGTTATTCATTGTTCAATAGATACAAAAATGAATTTATTTATTTTATTATGATTTATATCTTTGGATTAGTTCAAATAATGATCCTTTCAAGGTCCTTTACGTCTATGGCTATTTATGTGCTATTAGTTTTATTGGATATTTTAATAATATTTAGGATGATTTATGTAAAAGAAACAAAACAACTAAGCACTATGCTGAAGGGAGAAGAATAATATGTTTGCCATTCAACTAAAAAATATTGATAAGAGTTTTGGGAAAAAGAAAGTTTTAAATAATTTATCCCTACAAATTAGAGAAAACGAAATGGTTGCTTTAATAGGCCCAAGCGGATGTGGAAAAACAACTTTGTTGAATATACTAGGGTTGATTGAGCCATATGATTCTGGTGAGTATCTTTTATTTGGGAAACAAGCTCCACAATGTAATTCCAATCAAGCTAACCAAACAATTCGTAGATATATCTCTTATCTTTTTCAAAACTTTGCTCTTGTCGATAATTTTACTGTGGAGCAAAATTTAATGATAGCATTAAAATATACTAGAAAAACAAAACAAGAAAAGCATGTTTTGATTAATGAAGCATTGAATAAAGTTGGCTTAAGTGAGTATAATGAGTTAAAAATATTTGAGATTTCAGGTGGAGAACAACAGCGTGTGGCTTTGGCAAGAGCTATGATAAAGCCAAGTAAAATTATTTTAGCTGATGAGCCAACAGGTGCATTAGATTCTAAGAATAGAGATGAAGTGTTGCAACTTTTACGTGAAATCAATAAGCAAAGAAAAACGATAGTCATTGTAACTCACGATATGACCGTTGCAAATTCATGTGATAGAATTATACAGCTATAGTTCTATATATTGTAATAGTAGGAATTGACACAAGTATACTGCTTGTGTATATATTCAAATCGGTATCCCTCTCCGTCTTTAAACAACGGAGTCTTGGATACCTTTTTTGATTATTCTGTTTATAAAAGTTCTAGAAATCCAAAAGCGTGCACTCACAGTGACTCCAAAATGAGTACATAATATACATAAATGATTTGGAAATATAAAGAATCAAATTTAAAAAGAGACAACATGAATAAAAGTGCCTTATATAAGACACTTTTTATCAATGTTATTTTTCAGTTGGATAATTAATTGTCCATTCAATATATTCATCGTTGCTGATCTTACCGTTTTTTAGATCGGCTTTTTTTTGTATCCATGCTTCTAAAAAATCATCAAAAAGATTTGTGTTCAAATCAATTAAATAATGGTTTTCATTATCTATTGTTTCTTTTTTTATAATGAAATCAGTTGTTCTGTCCCAGTCGAGTAATGTAAAAACAAAATCAAGTGCTTCGGTATGATCGTCCATATTTAAATACATAGAATTGATATGTAGCGCCTTACTTATTTTTTCTAACATGTCTTTACGTGGAACTCTAGTTCCGTTCTCATATTGTGAAATACGAATTCTTCCATTTTCATCTGCTGAAAGCCCGGATTTTTCGGCTAGTTCGGTTTGTGTTAAACCTCGAAATTGACGGACAAATCTTATTCTTTCCCCAATGTCCATTTATATTACCTCCGTCTTATATCTATTAAGAATTATAACATAGATAAAATGGATAGAAAATAAACGAGTTTACAGTAAACAAAAAAAGTTACATAATCTAATTGACGTAATCATAAATGTTTACTATACTGTATATGTAGTAAACATAATAGTTTACATTATATAAAAAGGAGGAACAAAAAATGACAGAAACAGTATTTATGACAGCACAGGAGGTAGCGGATTGTTTGGGTACTTCAAAAGCATTTGCTTATAAGGTTATTCAAAAACTAAATCGAGAGATGGAAAAAGAGGGATATCTGACAATTTCCGGAAAAATTAATCGTGTTTATTTTAACGAGCGATTGTATGGAGGGAATATGGTACATGGCAGTTTACAAGGATAAGAATAAGAATACCTGGTATGTTTCAAAGCGGTATACAGATTGGGATGGTTCAAAAAAGAGATTGTTTAAGCGTGGATTTCAGACAAAAAGAGAAGCTCTTGAATATGAATTGTCTTTTGTATCGAGAATATCGGATAATCAAAAAATGCTTTTTAAGGATTTCATCCCTATTTATTATGAAGATTTGGAAAAGCGAGTGCGTAAGAATACAATGATCACTAAGAAAAACATTATTGAAATCAAAATACGTCCTTACTTTGATGAACTTCGATTGTGTGATATTACACCTAAGGAAGTCATGAGGTGGCAGAATCAGATGTTGGATGGCAAAAAAAAGAATGGTAAATCATATGCAGGGGATACTCTGATTAAGATGCATGCACAGTTGAGCGCTATATTAAATCATGCTTGCAAGTATTATGGTTTAAGAACAAATGCAGCAGCACAGACAGGGTGTTTCAAGGTAAAAACGAAAAAGGAACAACAATTTTGGACGCTTGATGAATATCGTAAGTTTGTTGATGCAGTATCAGATAAAACGTTAAGCTACATTTGTTTTGAGGTTTTGTTCTGGTGTGGACTTCGCTTAGGTGAACTGCGTGCTTTGACAAAGAAGGATATTGATTTAGTGAATCAAACAATCCAAATTGATAAATCCCTTCAAATAATAGAAGGAGAAACAGTGATTACAGATCCTAAAACAGAGACGAGTATTCGCACAATAGATTTACCTGATTTTTTGTGTGATGAATTAAAAAACTATATGGATCATTTGTATAAAGTAAATGAAGACGACCTGTTATTTCCGGTTAGCAAGTCTTATTTGCATCATGAAATGTTGAGAGGGTGCAAACTCAGTGGGGTTAAAGTGATTCGAATTCATGATTTAAGACATTCTCATATTACGATGTTGATAGAAAATGGATATTCAGCAAAAGATGTGGGTAGTCGTGCAGGTCATTCTGCGGAAAGAATTACTTTTAAATATGCACATGCATATGCAGAGAAGGGAAAAGAGATGGCTAATACATTAAGTGATTTGGAAAGAGGGGAAAAGTAATGAGCAAAAAAGTTCTTGATCAAAAGGGAAGGTTTAGAAACAAGCTTATATCCTTTCGTATGTCGCCAGAAGAAAGTAAAATGTTGGATAGGAAAGTAGCTTTAGCTGGTATTTCAAAGCAGGATTACATTATAAATTCAATTTTAAATAAGGAAATTATTGTTGAACCCAGTCCTTTCGTAATTCGTTCTATAAAAAGAGAATTAGATCATAAAATAGAAACTTGTGATGATAAAGAAATGTTATTGTGGATAAAGGAAATGTTAATGGCGTTTAATGGAAATAAAAAAACAAAAGTAAAGCCAACTGAGGTGTCACGCCAATGAAAACTCAATTAGAAAATGCTTTAGCTTTTGCTAATAATAATGTAAAGGTTTTTCCTTTAAGTTACAACTCTAAAAGTGAACAAATTCTATCTTCATGGAAAAATGAAGCGACAACAGATGTGAATCAAATTAGGAAATGGTTTGAAAACACAAATTGCAATCTAGCAATACGTACGGGAAATGGACTTGCGGTGATTGATGTGGATGTGAAAAATTCAGATGAGGGTAAGAAGCTGATTCTAGAAAAATTAAAAGAATTTCCAAATACTTTTACAGTTCAAACTCCGTCAGGCGGATATCATTTTTATTATAGGGTGGACCGATTAGTGAAATGTCGTGTCCGAGTCTATGAGGAAATTGACATTCGTGGAGAAAATGGGTATGTAGTTGGTCCAGGAAGTTGTATAAATGGAAAATTTTATGAAATCAAAAATAATGTTCCTATTGCCCGGGCAACAGAGTCTGTCTATTCATTTATGGAAGGCTATGTTCAAACAAAACAAAGAAAAATCATTTCATCAGGTCAATATTTAGAGGGTCAACGCAACGATTATTTGTTTCGGATGGCATGTTCTTTACAGTCCAAAGGATTAGATGATGATGCTATTTGTTCAGCAATTTCTATTGAAAACGAGAAGAAGTGTTATCCTCCCTTGAAGCAGAACGAGATAGAGCGTTTATGTAAGAGTTCTATGCGATATGAAAAGGGGAATTTGACAATAAAAAATGAAGTAACATGTACGAATCGTTACACAGCATGTGAATTGATTAATGCACAGGAGGATGAGTCACTTGAAATTGTGGAAAACATGCTATCAGTTGGCGTTGCTATATTAGGAGCTCCGCAGAAAACAGGTAAGACATTCTTTTGTATACAGCTGGCAGATTCAATTGTAAATGGAACAAACTTTTTAGGTAGAAAAGTTGTACAAGGTTCTGCATTGTATTTGGCTTTTGAAGATCATAAGACAATGATTCAAAAAAGACTGAAGAGAATGGGAATAAAGCCAAATGATCAATTTGTGATTGATGTACTAAAATCAAATTCAGAGTTTGATTTAAATACACGTATACAGCAGGAAAAAGAAATTAATCCAGATTTAAGATTAGTTGTTATCGATACATTTGCCAAGATTCGAAAAAGTATAGATAGAGATTATGAAACAGAATACAAAGAAGTATCGTCTTATCATGAACTAGCCTTTCAATATAATATAGTGATTGTACTTGTAACACATCTTCGTAAAGAAATTAATGTGGATCAACCGTTCGATGCAATCTATGGATCAAGAGGATTGACAGCAGGAGCAGACAGTATATTGGTAATGTATAAAAGGAATCACATCTCAAATTCAAGACAACTTTCAATACAAGGCAAAGATATTCCGGATGATGAAATAACACTTGTCCAGAATGAAAATTGTATGCTGGTAGTTTCTGAAGATGAGTTTGATGAACAGATTGACGATAATTTAAGTAAAGTTATCAACTATATTGTTGAAAATAAAAACTATATAGGTTCGCATGATGCGTTGTGTTCAAAGTTGAAATTAAATATACGTGGTAAAGGACTACAAACATTGTTGAAGAAGAATATTGACTTATTGAAAGATTCAAATATTTATTATGAAGTTTTGCCTAGAACCAGTAAAGCGAGGCAAATGAAAATGACTTATTTAGGAGATGAAGCACTTTGACAATGACGGTGTGACGGTTTTTGGGGGTATACCCTTCCAATCGTCATACCGTCATAAATTATTTGGCAGAATAATAAGGAAAATGTATTAGCAAGCAACGCATATGGTCACCCATATACAGAAGGGAGGTCATCAAATATGACGCGAAAACGAGAACATCGAATGACGGTGCGTTTGAACGGGGATGAATATACTAAAGTTTTGAGTAAGATTGAAAGGTCTGGATTATCCAAACAGGAGTATATCTTATCTTCGATTCTGAATAAAAAGATTCAGGAAAGATTGAATGTGGATTATTTTAAATTAATAAATGAAGTAAATCATGTGGGAACAAATCTAAATCAGATCGCAAGAAAATTAAATGGTAATGAATCTATTTTGAAGGATGAAATCTTTAAAAATCAGCTGTTGCTCAATCAGGTTTTGAAGAATCTTAATGATCAGATCAAAGGAAATTCAAATGGCAACAACTAAGATATGGAGTGTTAAAAATCGATTAGATCATGTTCTTGAATATGTATCTAATGAAGATAAGACGATCGATAAACTTGGATCGTATGTTTCAAGAAATGAAGCTACAGAAAATCAGAAATATATGACTTGTGTGAACTGTTCTGGCAATGATCCATTTACAAGTATGATGAATTTAAAAGAAAGTTATCATGATAATTCCAAGATTATTGCCTATCACGCCATACAATCGTTTAAACCTGGAGAAGGAAATGCTGATATGGTTCATGAGATAGGAGTAAAAACAGCAGAAAGATTATTTGGAAATCAATATCAATTTGTCGTATGTACACATCTAGATAAGGAACACCTTCACAATCATATAGTGATCAACCCGATATCAATTGTAGATGGAAAAAGATATCACAATTCGATGAAAGATATTTATAAATTAAGAGAAGTATCGGATGAAGTATGTAAAGAATATGGTTTGAGTATTATTGATGAACCAAAAGGTAAAGGGCAGTCTAGAAACGAATATTACCAAGCAAGATCATATATTCGAGAAATAAAACAAGATATGGATGAGGCGGTTCAACGTAATTATGATTTTGATTCATTTATAAAAGACATGAATCTTGAAGGATATGAATTTGTTGAAGTTGAAGGCATGCTTTGTATCTTGCATCCAAACTTCTCAAAAGCTATTCCGATTGCATTACTCGGACAGAAGTATTCTTTAGATTCAATTGATAAAAGAATTAAGAAGAGTGAACCAACATTTGTAAAATTGAAGATTGCGTATAAACAAAAAGATGCGAATACTTTATATCAAATGTATAAAGAACATATGCTGAATGGCTTCTTAAAGGATGTGGTGAAGTTTCAAATATTGATTGGCATCCTTCCAAATTATGCATCAAGAAAAGTTAAACTTTCAAAAGAAATGAGAAAAGAATGTAGAAAATTAGATTTGATTACGAATGCCACAACATATGTGGCAAAGAATAATATTGAAACTTTAGAAGAACTTGATTTAAAGATTGACGAGCTAAAAGATCAATTAAATGATTTTCAATCTGAAAGAAAATATTATTATGCTAACTCTTATAAAGAGAGTGATTTGATTGAAAAAGCAAAATTATCAGATTCCGCCAAACAATTAACACCACAGATTAAAGAGTTAAGAAAAAACATTAAAAGTCTTGAATATATCAAAGATCATTCACAAAGATGTATTGACTATAACAAAGAATTAGAGAGAAAGAAGGAATTGGAAAGATGAAATATAAATTAGATAAGTATGAACTTGGATGTTTAATCCAATGTATGAATGAAAATAATTATTGTGATAATAATAGACAACAAATTAAGAATGATTGTTTATTAAAGTTGATAGATGTCTATGATGATATGACAACTAAACAAAAGAGATATATTGAATTAAATGCTAAAGAACACACAGTTGCAGTTGAATGTTTAGTGCTAACGAACGCCTATTATATTAGAAAGAATCAAATGGGTATGATTGATGAAATTGATAATGTGATTCATAAGATTCATGGTTAAGCGATATCTTCGGATATCGTTTTTGTTTAAGAAAATCTTGCAGAAATGAAAGATAAATATTTATGATGAAACAGGGTTAAGATATAATAGTAGTAATGGTGATGCTTTAAAAGAAACGGATTTTATAAAAGGACTTGCAGAAGATATAGATGAATGTGTCAGTGAACTTACAATAGTTGAAAACATTCGACCGAAAATGATACAATTTAACACTTTCAGAATGTGCGCATGAAAAAAGGGTGCAAGATCAAAAACGAGGGTGCAAACTGAAGTGGTACATCAAAGATTGATGGCAAGACTGATAAATAGAATTCAGAAAATTTAGAAGCTAACTATATAAAAGTCAACAGAAATTGATGAAAAAGTTTGAAAATGAAATTCTTTGAACAAGTTAGTTTCAAAAGGTATCTGTTCTTTGAAAATGTGAATATTCAGGCATGATGAAAACAACTTCAACAGAAGCTGTTGACTGTAATTCAATTGTTTTTATGTCTATTGCAATAAAGCTGGATCAAACTGTGTACCTGTGCTTAACAGATGATAGATGACTCGCATGAGTTTTCTTACACAGTGACCCTGTGCACACCTGTGTCCTTTTCCCTGAGCTATCTTCAGCAGGTAGAACTTCCTGAAAACGGGATTGTACTGTATGACAGGTGTAATGATCTGATACAGGGTCTTTCTGAGGTATTTACAGCCTTTCTTTGTAATGGCAGTGTGTTGAGCGGTGAACTGTGATGATTCATAGGTCAACGGTGCCACACCTGCGTATTTAATGATCTGAGAAGGCTTTGAATAGTTGTGGATATCTCCAAGTTCTGCTAGAATCGAAGTACCAGAGAAATGTGAAATCCCTGGAATGGAGAGAATAGGAGAGTTGTTTTGGATGGAGAACTTTTCTATTTTTTTATCTATTTCAGCGATTTGTTCCTTGATGAGTTCAATCCGTGCTATTAAGTGTTTGATTTGAATGACTTCTGCAGTAGATGGAAAACCAATAGAATTCCTTGCAGCTTCCTTCAACTCTTCAGCAGTAAGAGAGATGTGCTTACCTCTACCAGTATCAAAGTGTTTACGAAGTGTACGGATATCTGCGTGTGCAATTGCATTAGCACTTCCAAATTCTTTCAGTAGGTTCATATACACAATTCCATACTTGGACTTGAATAAGCTGTTGAATTCAGGAAATACGATGTCTATGGATTTCTGCAAACGATTTGTGTATTGGTTTAGTTCTTCCTTGAGGTTGTGGTGCTCTCTGGTCAGCTGTTTCTGTTCGTACAGATCAAATCTTTCAACTTTTGTAATACGATAAGATTTGACGCGTTGATTAGAAGCTAGTACATCACAGATAGTCAAGGTATCTAGCTTGTCATTCTTAGAGATTCCACCCTGCATTTTACGGGTAAGGTCAGTAGCTACAGGGTTAATCAGTGCAACTTGATAGTGTCTGTCTAAGAGAAACTTCAGTAGCGCAAGATTATAGTGACCTGTATCTTCCGTACCAATGAGAATATCTTTTTGGGGTAAATGCTTAAAGGAAGAAAGAAGTGCATTGAATCCATCTTTGCTGTTTTCAAAGAATACTGGTTCAACAAGAATTTCATCTGTTTCCTTTTCAAGGAGGCAGAAAGAGTGTTTGAGTTTACCAATGTCAATACCGACTAAATACATAAGAATACATCCTTTCAAAAAATATATGCGATGTGTTTGATACCACAGCACTTAAACCACAAAACCTGGTGCAAAATACGAATTCAAAGACTCATCTAACTAATCATTGTTCTGGAATAAGGCGTGGTAAGACCCTTTTAAAAGTAGTCAAAGCTACAAGGAAAATTACAAATCCACATTCACATATTTCAATATTTTACAAGATACATCGAACCGTTATCAATCACGGTTAAACAGGATTGATAGAAAGGATGAGTATATTGCGAATGACTTGTTTTATGAGTCTTCAACAATATACCAGGAAAATTCATGTATAGGTTAGCGTTAATACCGGGAATAATTGTTACTATATTAGGAGTACTTGCACTTTTAGGTGGTGCGGGAGGTGCGAGCCTGATTTTTATTATTCCCGGCGTGTTTCTTATCGTTATTGCTGAAAAGAAGAAAAAGAAGGCCAGAGCAACTTTATTGCAAAATAATAAAAATGCGTTATCTGAGTCGAAATTTATAGATAGTAACAACGTAGTGGGCAAAGCTGTTCGGCCTGCTAATCTAGAGAAAAGTACTCCAATTGAAGATGAATTAACAACATCAGAATCAAGAACAACTAGACCGTTGAATAATGAAGTATCGTTATCTGAGCCGAAATCTATAGATAACTACATTGCAGCACGCCAAACCACTCAGTCTACCATATCGGAGAAAAGCTCTTTGCTTGAGGATGAATCATCAATGTCAGAATCAGAGAATGATGTTGATGAATACATTAAGAAATTAACAGAATCCACTCGAAAAAAGCTGATTCAGTCTGTTCCTGCCGGAAGTTCATACATTGATTCTTTAAAGGATGAGTTCTTTGCTGTTGATGTTGAGACTACAGGGTTAAGTCCCGAAAGAAACAGAATTATCGAAATTGCTGCTGTAAAATTTGAGAATGGCGTTCCTGTCGATTCATATTCTACGCTAGTGGCTTCTGTCAAACACATTCCAGAAGCTGCTTCAAGAGTAAATGGTATTACTGATGAAGATCTGGAGATCTATGGAGAAGATGAAATTTCTGCATATAATCAATTCACAGATTTTTTAGGCCAGGATACTCTTGCGGGGAATATCTGTATGGTAGCTCACAATGCCTCATTTGATATGGCATTTATCATTAATTCGTTAAAACGGCTTAAATATAACGAGGATGTAACTTTACGGTATTTTGACACTTTGGCTCTTTCCAGAAAGTATCTTACCCTTCCGAACTATAAACAACCAACAGTTGCCGAATATTATGGAATAGTAAATGATGATGAACATCGTGCTGAAGGGGATGCAATAACTTGCGGAAAGATTCTGGTACAATTATTGGAAAACATGAAGGATGAAGCCGAGCGTGCTCGTATTGCACGAGAGAAATCTCTCCCCACAGACGAGGAACGTGAAATTTGTGCATACATCAAAAAAGTTCTTATGGATGCGGGAAAAGATACCGCAAGGCTTCGTTTTGAAAAGAAAAGCGGAGGGAACATCAAGGCAAAATATCCATATGGTTTTACCAGTTTTAAGATACTCAAGAATAAACCGATGTACTTTACCTTTGATAAGTCTGACTATGTTCATTGTGAATTGGAAACAAAGGATACAGATTATCGTGATGGGGAAGCATATTCGGTTCGTGTAAATTTGGGACATCCAAAGCAAATTGAACTTTTGGAAGGTTCTATTGTGAAGGCCTATAAGCGCGATGGAAAAAGCATTACAGATTTCTATCGTCATACCAGATGGGTTCAGCAAGATGCAGAATATACCTTTCAAATCGTTGACAATGAAGTTGATTCTCTGGTTGCTACCTGTATAAACAGGGCGGACAAAAAGGCAGAACAAAAAGCTGCACATGAAGCAGAAAAAGCCGCTATTGAAAAAGAAAAAGAAGAACGCCGACTAGCGAGAAAACTTCGGGCGGAGAAAGCAGAAAAGCGTCCTAAAGCAACAACAAAAAGCACAGGCCGAAAAATAGGAAGATATGATGATAACATGATTCTTCTCCAAGAATATGAAAGCGTTTCGTCTGCTTCTGTAGCAGTAGGTATTAGTCCTAAGAGTATACGTGATGCAGCTTCCGGACGACAGAAGCATGCGGCAGGATATGTATGGCGTTATTTGGATTCTAATCAGAACGAAGGAGATAGCATTTGAAAAGATGCTACAGTCTAATATGCATAAGATTACAAACAAGCAATACGAGGAATACCAGAATCTCCTCGATGACAAAACAAAAGGACGATTGTTAACCCCAGACGGCCTACGATTCATTTGCTCCGCGTGCAATTATGATCCGACCGAGATCGGAAAGATAATGCTAGAGAACCTTGCCAATTTACAGGCCAAGGGTGCTGTCAGTATGCATCCCGGACAAGATGTAGATCCTGAAGCGGATAAAGACGAAGTTTGACGAAAAGAATGAGCGAATTGCTGCAGAACGAATAAAACACGTCACCCCCGGTTTTGTCGTAGGTGACGCTTTTTTGGGATATTTGATTTCAGGCTTTGATTTCCATTCCGTTCTTGAAGGTTACCCGGATGTCATCCTTGCTATTAACCGTGATGAAATCAACGAGGCTCTGGAATTGGACGGCGTCGAATGTTGTCACAAGGTCTTTCTGTTTGCCAAGCGTAGCCAGAAACTGCCGGATGGAAGAGCGGGTGAGTCCTTTTCTGCTACCATTTTGCTACCACTAGAGCTATAGAATAAATATACAGTAAGCAAAAACAGTTACGTTTTGTAATAAAACAGCATAAAACGTAAACAAATATGTTTACTGTATAAAACTTATTTTCGAGTTTGAATAATATCAAAAGTTGAAAAAGTCCTTTATTCAAGGGCTTTTTTTAATGTCTCAAGTGGTGCTGAAAACGTTTTGAAAACGTATTTTGTATTTGGAGCCTTAACTAAAGGCTTTCAGAAGGGTCCAAAATCTTACTTTTCAGTGAAAAACAGGTAAAATTGACTGATTTTTGACAAGAATCAGGTTATTTTTTAGCTGAAATTACTGAAATTTGGCTAAGCAGTTTGGAGGTGCTTAGAGGTTGTGCAAAAGAATTAAAAAAGCCTTTAAAATAAGGCTTTCGTGAGAGTTTGCTTAAACAGGATAAACTTCTGTTTTTCCTTTTTCACGCATCGCAAGTATCGTTTTTAGTGTTAATTCAAGCATTTCATCATTTTCATCTTCCAATCCTTTGCCATAAAGTTTGATAAACTTAATAAGTTCATCTTGTAGACTTCTGAATACATATGGATTGCCATAAACTGTTACTTCTTTTCCTAGTATAGAGTTGATTATAAATTCTTGCTTTGTGAGCCCTGAAATTAGAACTCTACGATTTAGCAGATCAACTTCTTCTTCAGACATTCTAAATCCTACAACTACGTTTCTAAGTCTCCCATTTTGATCCAGGTTCTTTTTGCTCATCTTTTTCACCATTTCTTGAAATGTTTAATTTTTTAGCAATCATTAGATCTTTATTAGGAAACATATGTGCGTATCGATAGGTTACTTTAACACTTTCATGCCCAACACGATTTGCGATATTTACAGCACTAAATCCCATTTCAATCAGCATAGATACGTGGGAATGTCTTAAATCATGGACACGTATTCTTTTAACACCGGTTTCTCTGCATCCTCGATCTATTTCATGATGAAGACCAGATTTAGTGATTGTAAAGATACGATCATCAACTTTTAAGTAGGGAGTCTAGAGATATAATCTTGCATTTCTTCGGCTAGAAAATCAGGAAGTGTTAATACACGATTACTTTTTCTAGTTTTAGGCGTTGTGATAACATCTTTACCTTTAATATGCTGATAGGATTTGTTGATTCTTAAAGTTTTCTTTTCAAAATCAAAATTTTCAGCTGTTAAGGCAAGCAGTTCACCAAGACGTATGCCACACCAATACAAGATTTCAAATGCATGATAACTTTCTTCTTTATTCATCATTGCTCTAGAGAAGGTAAGATATTCTTCTTTAGTCCAGAATTTCGTTTCATCAACTTCTTCTATCCCCATGTTACCGGCAAGTCTAGCAGGATTGCTTTTTAATCCATAAAATCTAACAGCATAATTAAATAAAGCACTGAGTTGATTATGGATCGCTTTAAGATACGTCTGTTTATAGTTGTTATCTTTCATGACTTGATCTTGCCAATGGATAATATCTTTTGGAGTAATTTCATCTAGTTTCATTTCACCAAGATAGGGAACGATATGATGATAAAAGATATTTTGTTTGGTCATCAACGTATTTTCTTTAATACGATGTTCCATTGACTCTAGGTAGATTTCTACAAAGTTCTTAAATAAGATAGAAAAGAATTGAGAAATGGAATTAATTAAACCAACACAGGTTGTTAAGCAAGCTAATGTAAAGATTGCTGCCAAAAGAATTGCACCTCTACCACCAAACACCTGCTGCACAATACACCTCAAAGTCCATGTACCATTTTCCTGTACTGCATATACACCAGAAGAACACATTCCCATATAAGAAAGCATCATATATACAATTGCTAAGATACTGCCTGCAAATATACCAGCATACACAGTATGTGTAATACGATCTTTCTTCTCATTTAATCCAAACGAAACAAGTGTTGTTGAAATCACTAGACCAAAGTTTAATGCTGCAATGGTATCCATTGTGTTATAGCCCTCTGTAAAACCTTTTAAAAATGCAGAAGATTGATAGCTATCTAAGGTAGGTGCAACATTGACATTTCCTTTTGTCACAAAACTGATAAACAAAAGAACAAGCAAAATCAATAAGCTAGGTGTTAATACCCTTCCAATACGCTGTACAAGTTTACCAGGATTCAAACACAGCCATAACGTAACAAGAAAGAAAAGAGCAGAGTATAAAACCATCCAAAGCGCACGATTTGCATCGTTTGGCAAATATGGTGAAACTGCCATTTCAAACGGAACAGAAGCTGCACGCGGAATACCTAGACCAGGTCCAATAGAAAGATAAATCAATACTGTAAATATGAATACAAAACGTTTTCCAGCTTTTCCACTTAACTTATCTAATCCATCAAATCTAGCAACAACAATGACACCAAGCACTGGCAATACAACCGCTGTTAATAAAAAACCAGCCATCGCAGTAAACGTATGTTCCCCTGCATTTTGTCCTAAGAATGGTGGAAAGATTAAATTTCCAGCTCCAAAGAACAGTGAGAACAACATAAAACGGATAACCACCATATTCTTTTTGTTTAATTTCATTTCTTTTTTCTTCCAGCACACAAAAAAAGATTCATCCCAAAACATGAGACGAATCTGATATTCGCGGTACCACTCAATTTGCATAGAAAACTATGCCACTCTACTAGACTCCAACAAGTCCGAAACCTGTAACGTGATTTATTAAGTGTATACTTACTATATTTCAGCACACAAGCTCAGAAGTGATTTACTGATTTTGTTTCCACTATCCGCTTTCACCAAATGTCGGACTCTCTTATTAGTTTCCTAGCAAAACAGCGCTCTTCGTCATTGCCTTTGATACTTCAACTATACTGAAGCAAATATGTACCGTCGATATAAAAAGGATCGAATAAAGTCCATTTTCAAGAATTCCATTCCATCCTTTTTCATTTTTTCATAAATCTATATTTTAATTGTTCTTTTTGATAATCTTGTGAATTACAACACTTAACAGAATTGTAATGATCATACATGGAATTGTATTTCCAACAGGTGTATCAATCTGCATAAAACAGCGATACACAACAAATCCGACAAGCCATAATACAAGATTCAGTACATCAAATTCTACATTTCTTTTATCATTCTTTAAAATAAAGAAATCAGCAATCTGGATTGCAATCATAGGAGCAAATACAGAACCAATCAAATACAGAAAATCAGTAATATTATCCATTGGATATACAATTGCCGCAATTGTACCAACAACAGTTACAACCATTGCTACGTGTTTTCCATTCCACTTTGGCACGATAGATTCATTAGAAATACCTGCAGAATAAGCATCCAGGAATGTTGTTGTAACCGTAGAGAATACAATGATCAATAATCCCGCAATACCCAAACCTGCTTTCAACATGATCTGTGCAATATCATATTCTCCTGTAAATAAAGCCGCACCTAAACCAATCAAATACATCCAGCAGCTAACGATTCCATACACAATACTACTAACTAAACTAGCCTTCACAGGATCTTCCGCTTCACGTGTATAGTCACTGATCAAAGGCAGCCAGCTCAAAGGCATCGCAATTGCAAGTTCAACACCTGCACCAAACGTCATTGCTTCTGTACATACAACTGCACTGTTTCCATCAAAGAAGATAAATTTGCTAAGCATTAAAGTCAAAACAAATAAAGCAACCATCGCAACTGTATTGATTTTTCCAAGGTTTGTAATACCAACACCAATCCATACAAGAATCAAGATACCAATAATCAAACACCAGATCCATGCACCTGTATGCATAATACCATCTGCCGCAAGTGCACCATCATAAATCATGATTGCTGTCCATCCAACAAGCTGCAGTACATTTAATGCCGCAAACAAAAGACAACCTTTCTGTCCAAAGCTCATCTTTGTAGAATCCATCGCACTTAAGCGCATTTTCCCACCAATAACACCAGCCAGGAACAATAAGATACAGCCAATGACATGTCCAGCCACAATGGCTAAAATACCATTTTTCAATCCTAAAGGTGCAAGATATGTACCTGTCAGTATTTCTGCAATAGAAACACCTGCACCAAACCAGATCAATGCATTTTCAAACAAAGAAGTTTTTTTCATTGAACATTCTCCTTTGCATATTCATTATCAATTGCGAATGAATGATCCATTGGTCCAGATCCCTTACCAAGATCAAGCATCGCATTCAATGCTCCAGAAATATAATCCTTTGCACGTTTTACGGATGTATCCAAATCATATCCCTTTGCAAGATTGGATGCGATAGCACTGGATAATGTACATCCTGTTCCATGTGTATTAGAGTTGTTAATACGTTTTCCATGAAACCATGTATATGCGTCATCTCTATACAACAGATCATTTGCATCATTGATTTGATGACCACCCTTTACCAGAATTGCACATCCAAATTTCTTAGAAATTTTTTCAGCAACGATAATCATTTCTTCTTCATTTGCAATCTTCATATCCGCTAGAACCTCTGCTTCTGGAATATTTGGTGTAATGACTGTTGCTAAAGGCAATAATTCTTTTTTCAATGTTTCAATTGCATCATCACTAATAAGTTTTGCGCCGCTTGTTGCGACCATTACCGGATCCACAACAATATTAGCTGCCTTATATTCCTGCAGTTTTGAAGCAATCATACGAATCAGATCAGAACTAGAAACCATTCCAATCTTCACAGCATCTGGATAAATATCTGTAAAGACTGCATCCAGCTGCTCCCCAAGAAATTCTGGTGTTACTTCCATAATTCCTGTAACACCTAATGTATTCTGTGCCGTTAGTGCTGTAATTGCACTCGTCGCAAATACGTGATTTGCGCACATTGTTTTGATATCCGCCTGGATACCAGCGCCTCCGCTGGAATCACTTCCAGCGATTGTTAATGCTGTTTTCATTTTCTATCTCCTTCCTGCATTACTTTTTTAATGCGACATAAGGTGGTGCCCCCAATTTGCCGCCATATTCTGATCAAAAAACAAAAAGCTACAGAAAAACCTAATCTGCAGCTAACATACAATAAAGATATCATCCCTACGTTGGCATTATCCAAATCAGGTTTCAGGGTCAAGGTCGAACCTACTCTCAGCCACTCAGCTCCCCATTTTTCAACATGTTTATTATAGTTCCTTTGTAACAAGTAAATCAATAAGCATTCAATAATCTTTGTTGGTGATGCATTTGAGACATAAATCATACTGTCATAAAGCGTTGTGGGTGGCTGAAACATGCGATAGCTAGGAGGCAGGAAGCGATTCATGATAGAGTAGCTTTCTCCTAGTGTTCCCATATAGGTATATGCATCTGCATGCCTTTTAATTTCTGTACCTTCTTCAAGAGAAGAAAAATCAATCCAGCACATTTTAAAGCCGGCTAATTTCGCTGTTTTTGCAAGTGGATCATGAGAATAAAATGTCTGTATGGTACGTTTATGATTTCCTTCAGGTAAATTGCATCTTGTCTTATAGAAGTTTGTTCCAATCACATAATATCTATATTGATTTGATAACAGTTTCCACATAGAGTCATAACTTCCCCATTTTGCAACATGTTCATTATGCTCACTGATGATAATACAATTATTTCCTCTTTGCTGCTCCTTTTGCAAAATCCAAGAAACATTTTCAGCCATATACTGATCTCTTAATAAGCTTCCATCAGTATCTTTTCTATGTAAAACTTCAACATTCTGTAATAACACATCTACAAAATGAATCAAATCACCATTAAACTCTTTCAATTCTTATGTCTTTTTTAATTTCATCAGTAAATCTTTTTTCTCTTCATAACTATAATTTTGATTCCATTGACCATCTATGATGAAATTATCCAAAAATGATAAATCAACTCCTTCAGCAATACATTCTTTTTTCAACGCATCAAAAGAATATCTAATTCTCTGCATATCAAAACCATAAAAATTCAGCTGTTCTTCTTCAGCATCATCATTATATTCCTGTATATATTCAATCAATTGCATCATTTCTTCTGTTTTGTAGATTTGAAAATCAATCTTTTGAACAATTTCTTTCAGTGTTCCTTCTCCGGAATCATTTGTTTAAGTCTATTATTTATAACTTCTATTTTGGCCAAAGAAATATAATCTGTCTTTAAACAACGGACCTTTGATAATTTTTTAATCATTGCATATTTTATTTATATTAGTTTGATGCAAATCCCATTCTTAACTGGTAAGAGTGATAGAAAACAGAAAGCAAAAAGCTTGTACTCAATATGTATCCTTAACTTTGTAAAAAATGTATAACTACAATTGATTTTTTAAATGAATAGTTGAAATTTCCTGTATTTATGGGAGATTTCAACTTTTTTATTGGCGGAATATATGATATAATAGAGTTATACGGTATAACTATTTTCGGAGGTTATTATGTTACTCAAAAATGTGAAGGTTCTTCGTCCTAAAACGACTAAAATTCAAAAAAGAAATGGTATCGGATATGTGTATCAGGTTATTGGAAAATCGTATAAAAAAGATAAAAAATATACGGTGGAAAATAGAAAATTGATTGGTAAAATGATTGATGAGGAATGGATGATTCCCAATGAATATTTCGAGCAGTATTATCCGGATGTATGTGTGGAACAGGAAATACCTGAGTTTTCGGATACACTGCGTATTGGTTGTTTTCTTGTCGTTCAAAAAATATTTAGAGATTTGCAGATTGAAGATGTGTTGTTATCTATATTTGGCGATTTAGGATTTTTTATTGAAGATATCGTTTCTTATATGATTACAAATGAGAGTTGCACATTCCAGTATTATTCGAATTTTATGAGGAATCATCCTGTGATGGATAAAAATATACGTGATGATACACAAATTAGCAGATTATTAAAATACAACATTAAAGAACAAGATATTAATCTGTTTTTGCACGCATGGAATCAGATGAATAACACGAAAGAGTGTATCTATGTTGGGTATGACAGCACCAATTTCAATACGAATGCATATGGAATTGAATTGGCTGATTATGGACATCCAAAAGTAGATGAAGGACTGCCACAGTATAATCTAGCCTATGCAGTGAACCAGAAGGATTCAACACCGTTGTTTTATGAATTGTATGATGGAAGTGTTATCGATAATACAGAACTGGAAATTATGTTAGAAGAGGCAAAGGAGTATGGACACGAAAAGTTAGGGGTATTAATGGATCGTGGATATATATCAGAAAAGAATATAAAGGCATTGAGAACAAAAGGATATGAATATATTCTAATGATGAAACAAAACCAGAGAATATGTCAGGAAATAATAGAAGAATATGGTGCGGCGGTGCAGTCATTAGAAGGATATTATATTGGTGAACATGGAGTTTATGGAACAACAGTAAAAAAACAATTATATGGTCAGGAAACAAATATACATGTTTACTATGACGATATAAGAGCTAGTGAAGAAAAAGTAGCGCTTATGAGTAGATATGAAACGTGGGAAAAAGAAATTGAAAAGAAAGTGTCAAAAAAAATAGCTACAGAAGGAGAAATGAAAAAATATAGAAAAGTATTCAAGCTAAAGTATGATCAAAATGGATATTTGGTTGCATACCAGAGAAACAGCCGATATATAAAGGAAGAAATAAGAAATCTAGGATTTTTCTTTATTATAACGTCAGAAGAAATGAGCGCATCCAAAGCACTGGATATATATCGAGGTCGAGATAATATAGAAAAGATGTTCAGAAGTTTGAAGAGTGGAATAGATTTTAATAAGGCACGTGTACATACAACAGAGTCATTGAAATCAAAAGTATTCGTAACATTTATCGCAATGATTGTAAGGAATGAGCTATTTCAGAAAGCTGAGGAGCTAAGAAAAAAGAACCGTAAAGCATATACGGTTCCAGGAATGATATCGGAGCTTGAAAACATAGAATGTACAAGAAATAGTGTAGGAAAATATAGAAGAAAATATGCACTGACTGCAAAACAAAAAATGATATTAAAACAATTTGATATGGATGAAAAATATATTGACAGAAGCATTGGTGAATTCAGCTACTAATGCTTCTTTTATTTTTAGTTATACAAATTCTGCAAAGTTAAGGCACTAATGCGTCCATTGGTCCTAGGATTCTTGTCGGGTATTTTGTTAGGTGATCCTAGTCAAGGTGCTGCAGTTGGTGCATCTATTAATATTTTATATTTAGGTTTTATTGGAGCTGGTGGCGCAGTTCCGGGAGATATTGCTTTGGCTGGTGTTGTTGGAACAGCTTTAGTAATTTCGGCAGGTGTAGATGTTAATACAGCTATGTCATTAGCTGTACCGGTTGGTTTGTTAGGAAATATTATTTGGGTTACTAAGTTAACTGTTAATACAGGAAATGTTCGTTTAGCAGAAAAATATGCTGAACGTGGTGAGACGACTAAGTTCTGGATTGCAGATGTATTAATGCCTCAATTGTTCTTATTTATAGTGAGCTTTGTGTCTTGTTTCATTATTGTTTATTTTGGCGTATCTTACATTACAGGCGTATTGAATTTTTTAGGCGATAAAGTTGTCACTGTATTATCAACAATAGGTGGTATGTTACCGGCTGTTGGTATTGCATTAACTTTAAAATCAATTTTCAAAGGCGAATCTATGGTTATGTTCTTCTTGGGCTTCTTGTTGGTTCAATATTTCCACTTAGACATGATTGCTACGGGATTATTCTCATTAGTATTCACAGTTATTTATATGCAACTTAAAAAAGATGGTGATGAATCATTATTCTCTGGTGGATTTACGAGTTCAGCAGAAAGTGGATCCGCTTATGCATTACTAGATAAAAAGACAATCAAAAAATCATGGTTCCGTTGGATCATGTTTAACCAAGCAAATTACAATTATGAAAGAATGCAAGGAACAGGATTCTGTCATTCGATGCTACCAATTATCAATAAATTATATCCAAACGATCCAGAAAAGCGTGCTGAAAGAATGAAACTTCACATGAATTTCTTCAATACTGAACCTCAATGGGGAGCATGTATCATTGGTTTAACAGCTGCATTAGAAGAAAAGAAAGCTCAAAGTAATGATGAAATTAGTGATGAAATGATTTCTGCTATTAAATCAAGCTTAATGGGTCCATTGGCAGGTATTGGTGATACTATTGATGGTGGTGTAATTACTCCATTATTATTAACTCTATTTATTGGAATTTCTCAGAGCGGAAATATTATGGGACCTATTAGTTACATTATTATTGAAGCATGCATTATGTGGTCAATCTACTGGTTCTCATATAAATTAGGCTATGAAAAAGGTAGTGATGCAATTGTTAGCTTGCTTGAAAGTGGTAAGATTAATAAATTGATCCTTGGTGCTTCTATTATGGGTTGTATGGTTTTAGGCGGTTTAGTAGGTAATTTCGTTACTTTGAAAACTTCATTATCATTTGATGTAGGCGGAGATGCTCCGTTCGTATTGCAAGAACAATTATTTGATGTTATTTTACCAGGTTGTTTACCATTATTGTTGACGTTATTCTGTTACTGGTTAATAACTAAAAAGAATGTTTCTTCGATGAAAGTTATTATGTTGATTTTCGTTATTGGTTTAGTTGGCGGATTATTAGGCGTTTTAGCTTAGATTTTGAGGTGGCATAATGATAATACAATTTGATGATCAGTTTAAATCTTTTCCAAAGGAAGAACATGAATTACATGTAAAAAAACTTCAGAAAGAAATGAAAAGGGATAATATTGATGTATTGCTATTAACAACCCCTGAGAATATTTATTATTCTACTGGATATAGATCTTGGTATACTTCGAGTTTATTCAGACCTGTATATGCTTTAGTTCCTAGAGATGGGGAACCGGCTATTGTTTTAAGAATATTAGAGAAGAGCACAGTTAAATTTACGAGTTGGATTCCAAATATTTATGTTTCAGGGACAAAATCAAGAAATATTGGAAAATTAGATGCGGAAAATCATGTAGAAGCTACAAAAATGGCTATTATGAAGATATGTCCAGATGCAAAAAATATTGGATTGGAAAAAGGAGATGGTTCTCATTTCCACTGGGCATTGAATACACTTGAAGAATTTGCAAAAACATATCCTGAATATGAATTTGTGGATGGTACATTAGCTTTCCAAAGAGCTAGAATGATCAAAAGTAAATGGGAAATTGATCGTATTCGTACCGTATGCTATATCACTGAAAAAGCAATTGAAGAGACTTTTGCCGAAGTGCGTCCTGGAAAAACAACTGAAAAAGATGTTTCTAGAAGTATTGCCAGTAAAATGGCTGCAGATGGCGTAGATAAATTCTCTTATCTAACTGTTACAAGTGGCTTGCAAAAATATACAACATTAAATGCTTATGCAACAAATAGAGTTATCCAATATGGGGAAATCTTGTTAGTTGATATTAGTGGTCATATTGATGGCTATGCATCTGATTTAACTCGAATGATGTATGTTGGTAATGAAGTTCCACAAGATATTTTAGAAATGGCTGAAGTATCAAGAGGATGTGTAGTTGCTGGAAAAGAATTTATGGCTCCAGGAAAATGTATTGGAGATTTGAATCGTGTTGTTGAGAATTATTTAAGAGATTCACCATATGGAAATTATGTTATTCACAGTAGTGGACATAATGTAGGGCTAAATGTAGTTGAATATCCTATGGTTGGTGATGATAGCACAGTGCTGATGGAAGAAGGTATGGTGTTTGCGGTAGAGAATGGGGTTTATCCGTTTGATCCAAAAGATGGTGCAGATAATATGCATTTAGCATTTAGAATGGAAGATGAAGTCCTGGTTACAAAAGATGGTGCTGAATGGATTACTGGTCCAGGCAAAGCAATTTATTGCTTAAAAGATTTTAAAGAATTTTAAATATTAAAAAAGACTTCAGAATAGTAATCTGAAGTCTTTTGCTTATATAAAAAATAGAGCTGGTTTTGAGTATGTTGTGAAATGGTTCCAGCTCCGGAAAATGGGCGTTGATTAATAAATCAACATCAATATTTTAACATGATAATTTATTCTTGTATAGAACTATTTCCATAATATGGATATATTTTCTTGTGAAAAGAATTCTAACCATGCATCCGATGGCTTTTTGTTTGTGATAATGCCATCGAGTGATTAAAATGAATCGATTACGAAGTTTCCTTCATCATCGAATTTAGTGTTATCTACTAATAGATATTTTTCTTTTGAATGTTCTAGCATGCATTTACGTACGGCTTGTTGTTGTACATAGTTGTCTAGAATACCAAACTTTTTACTGATGGCACTGCAGCTAATGAATGCTTTATCGGCAACAAATGTAGATAGGGCATTGATTGTATTGTTTCCAATAAAAGATCCTGATCTTTCTTTATAGATTCCACCAACACAGATGAGTTTAGTGGTTTGATTTGTGTTTCCAAATAGTTTGATAATATTGATTGAATTTGTGATGATTGTTACATTAGCTTGTGATTTAACTAGGTGTTTAGCTAATGTATAACATGTTGTACTTGAATCCATCATGATGACATCACCATCTTTAATGAAGTTGTCTGATGCGGTAATTCCAATTCTTTCTTTTTCTTTAGGAATCAATTGTTCACGTAATTGAATGGGAGCACTTTTATCTTCGTCTTGTGAAAGATAGGCACCTCCGTAGGTACGTACCAATTGTCCTTTTTCTTCCATTTCCTGAAGGTCACGACGAATGGTTTGATCACTGCATTGTAAAGCTTCACAGGCATCGGTAACCAGGATGCTGCCTTTTTCTTGTAGCATTTCTAAAATGTAATTTTGTCTGTCGATTTTTAACATGTTTAGCTATCTCTTTCTGCATAATATTATACAACAATCAACAAAATATTTGAATAAATCCACATAAAACTACAATTAATCAAAAGCGAAAAAGGAAGACAAACATGAATGATTCAAATCAAAACAAGGAAAGCTTTTTAGGTCTTGTTCCTCTACTAATTTTTCTTGCTGTCTATTTCCTAATGGGTATAGGATCTGGTAGCTTTAACAATTTTCCACTTCTAATTGGTGTGTTCTTGGCAATGACAATTTCTTTCATTATCAAGAAGCCTGGTGACAACAAATCTTTCACAGAAAAAGTTGACATGTTCTATGAGGGTGGTGGAGATAAAACTTTAATTTTGATGGTTATTATCTATATATGCTTGCTGGTGTAATGCACGCAACAGATACAGTTACTAACTTAATGCTTTCTATTTTACTTTCAAGAATGATTCTTCCAGGTTTATATTAGGAAATTGGTTTTGGAGAAGATCATCTAGAAATATAAAAATAACAGAATTATTTGCACTATAGCCTTCAGATTGTAACTAGTTTAAAAATAGAGAAGAGAACTAGAATATTATGCGTGATTCAAAGAAGTCTAGTTCTCTAATAAGTGTTAGATGAGTGTTTTACATATGTTTGTTGGCGTTAATGTTTCTCATCCAACCGGACTAGTTTAACAAAAAAATATGTATGTGAAGTAATATATGTACGCAAAAATTAATGGGCTATTTCAAATTTGAATTATAAATATAACGTATTCAGATACTGCATATTAAAAAAGAGGATTACTATTTTATAAACACAAAAATAGCTACAACTCTCTATTAAATAAAGAAGATGGGGATGATGTGAGTGAAGAAATCATGGTATATGAAAGTGCTAAATTTAAATAGTTAGATTCTTATAAAGAAGTGCTTGAAAATGAGTTCTTCGGAATGAATGAGATTAACTAATAAATACGATTGCTTGGTTATATATTCCAAGATTTTTGGTTATAAAAAACTTGTGAAATGTTCACATTTGTTCTTGAAAACAATGTTTTTCTCGATATATACTTATCCTAACGATAGGGGTATAGTTATTTGTTGCGAATAGAGAATACATTATGAAGAAAGAGAGTTTTTACTTTGAAGGAGTAATAACTCTACAAGATTATTCATAATCAAGATAATAAGTGGGAATAGGGTTATGAAAAGTTTAGAAGAAAGACAGAAGATTTTGGTTGTGGATGACTCCAAGTTCAACCAAGAATTGATTATAGAAATTTTAGGAGAAGAGTATCAATATATAGTGGCTGATGATGGTCTAGAAGCTATTAAGATTCTACAAAAGGATTGGACGATTGACTTAATGCTGCTAGATATCAATATGCCAAAAATGAATGGATTTGAAGTTTTGGAGTATATGCATCAGTATCATTGGATCAAAGAATTTCCAGTGATCGTGATTTCAGCAGAAGAAGAGAATTCAATTATTGAAAAGGCATATAATTTAGGGGCTGCCGAATATATTCAACGTCCTTTTGATGCGTTTATTATTAAACGAAGAGTTATGAATACACTTGTTTTATATGCCAATCAAAAACGATTGACCAATGTAGTAGTGAATCAGGTGTATGAAAAAGAAGAAAACAACAAGATCATGATTGGAATTTTGAGTAATGTCGTTGGTACATATAATAAGGAGAGTAAGGAGCACATTCTTCATATTCGCATTGCCACACAGATGCTTTTAAGAAGGTTAGTTGAGAAAACGGATGCGTATCCTTTAACGGAGTCTGATATCACATTGATTGCGACGGCATCGTCTTTACATGATATTGGTAAGGTGGGTATTTCAAAGGATATTTTAAATAAGCCTGCAAAGCTGACGGATGAAGAGTATGAAATTATGAAAAGTCATACTTTACTTGGCGCAAAAATGATTCGTAGTATGGAATATCCGAATGATAATCCATTGGTTCAAATGGCTTATGAAATTTGTAGATGGCACCACGAACGTTTTGATGGAAAAGGCTATCCTGGTGGTTTAGTGGGTAATGATATTCCTATTTCTGCCCAAGTTGTATCGGTCGCCGACGTATTTGATGCACTGACAAGTACGCGTGTATATAAAAAGGCCTATGATTATAGAACGGCCATTCAAATGATTTTGGATGGTAAGTGTGGAAGTTTCAATCCGTTGTTACTAGAGTGTTTAAAAGAGATGGGTACAGATATTTATGTGGCTTTTAAAACGCAAAAGGATGATTATAAAGATTATTATGAGGCAAAAAAATTGTCTGGTGAAATATTAAAATCGGAAACATTGCCATATAATGATCATTCGCAACGTATCATTGATTTCTTGCAGGAAAAGATGGACTTTTTTGAATTGAGTCAATCTAAAGTCTTATTTGATTATAATCCTTTAACTGGTGAGTTAACTATTATAGATCGAGAGAAAAATAAAAAGTATAAAAAGAGTACGTTGGAATTTGAGTCGTTTGATGTGAATGAAGAAGTGATTGAAAAAGTTAAAAAACATTTAAATGAATCTTCTGTGGAAAATAAAGAGTTTACTTTACAATTTAAAGAGTTAAATATAAAATTTCATACGTTGTGGTCTGGCTTGGATACAGATCGATATATTGGTGTGATTGGTCAAATAGATAGGAGAATATGATTTGAAAGGGAAACGAATAATTACAAGTTTATTGAGTCTATCTTTACTTGTTTGTCTATTAAGCGGATGTAAGACAAGTGATTTAGAATCGGATGAATCCAATTTACCTGTTATTACTTTAGGTAGTGATAATTATCCTCCATACAACTATTTGAATGAGGATGGAAATCCTACTGGTATTGATGTGGATTTGGCAACCGAAGCTTTTAAGCGATTGGGATATCGAGTTGAAGTGGTTTATATTGATTGGGAAAAGAATAAGGAACTTTTAGAAAGCGGAAAAATCGACTGTATCATGGCATGTTTTTCTATGGAAGGAAGATTGAATGACTACAAGTGGGCTGGTCCATATATCGCAAGTCGTCAGGTGATTGCGGTCAATAAGGATAGTGATATTTATACTTTGGATGATTTAAAAGATAAAAATGTAGCTGTACAATCGACCACAATGCCAGAAGATATTTTATTAAATGGCAATTATAATGTAGGTAATTTGATTAGTTTAAACCATAGAGAATTGATTTTTACATTCCTACAAAAAGGATATGTGGATGCGATTGGCGCTCATGAAGAATCAATCATTCAATATATGAAGGACTATGATGCAAATTTTCGTATTTTAGAAGAGCCATTGATGAAAGTAGGCGTTGGCGTAGCTTTCTCAAAAAATGATAAGCGTGATCTTTGTGAGAAGTTGGATCAAACATTAAATGAGATGAGACAAGATGGCACTTCTAAAAAAATCATAGGTAAATATCTATCGAATCCAGAAAAGTATTTGGAGGTGGATGATTTTGCATATTAAAAATTGTTACTACCATATACTGACAGCACTACTAGGGATTTGTATGATTTTCTCTTCTGCATTTTATTTTATTCAAACACAAAAAGATGAAACAGAAACCAAGTTGGTAAAAATTGTAAATTATGTAAAGGTACAATGTTCTACATATACCCATTATAATGAGGCGAGTGAATCGAAGAGTTTATTACGAACGATTGAGAGTTGTCGTCAGCTTCAAACGAATATTCAAAGTAAAGTAGATGCAGGAAACCCTATAGATCAAGCTTTTCTAAAAGAAAATCTGAGTACGTTATGGATGGATGGAAGTCTTGTATTGGATGAAAATGGGAATATAGAAAGTTCCTATAGTACAAATGATTCCATTTTAAAACAAGTTCATCAATATATCTGTAAAGATATTGTTTTGGACTATATGAATTATCCAGAAAGAACTTATTCTCAACGTATTGAATTGGATGATGGGTCTCATTTAGATATTGCGACATGTGCAAGAAGTGATGCACCTGGCATTGTGGCTACTTATTTTTATACTTCCGCTTATTTTGCGCAGAATTATAATTTAACACTTCAAAATTTGTTGAAGGGATATAGTACAAAATCGGATGGAACTATTCTTGTTTGCGATGAAGGAAGCATCATTGCGAGTAATGATAGATCACTACTTCATACTTCGACAAAGAACAATGAAGTCGTTCAATTATTAAAGAAGAATAGGGATAGTCAACATATTTATCGTTTTAATAGTAAAGGCGTAGGCTATTATGGCATTATGTTGAAACAAAGTAATTATTATATCTTTGCCTATATTCCAGGTCATGTGGTATTTGAAGGTGTTTGCACAAAATTAATTGTGATTTTACTTGTATATATATTATTTGTGCTTGTACTAAGATATATTGGGTATCGCAATAATCGTATAAGACAGGTTAAAGATCAAGAAAAAGAGAAGGCGCACCAAGAAGAATTATTAAAGGCAGCTAAAAAGGCAGAGGCAGCTAATGTTGCCAAAACCGAATTTCTTCAAAGAATGTCTCACGACATTCGTACTCCCATCAATGGAATCATTGGTATGGTTGAAGTTGGCGATTATTATAGGGATGATATTAAAAAACAAGCCCATTGTCGTGCAAAGATCAAAGATGCTTCAAATACATTACTTGAATTAGTGAATGAAGTATTAGACATGAGTAAGCTTGAGTCGGGTGAAATCGTCCTTGAAGAAGTTGGATTTAATATAGATAAGTTGAGTGATGAAACGATTGGAATAGTAGAAGAACTCGCAAAAGAGCGTAATATTCAAATTGTCGAAGAAGAAAAAAGTATTACCCATCCATATTTGATGGGAAGTCCAATCCATGTAAAGCGTGTATTAATGAATGTTCTTTCCAATGCTATTAAATACAATCGGGATAATGGATTTATCTATGTAAGTTATAAAGAGTTGGATTCAAATCATTCAAATTCGACCGTGATTGAATTCACATGTCGAGACACAGGCGTTGGTATGTCTAAAGAATTCCAGAACAAAATCTTTGAGCCTTTTGCCCAAGAACATATGGGAAGTCGTTCTAAATATGTGGGGACAGGTTTGGGTATGCCAATCGCAAAAAGCCTTGTCGAAAAGATGGGTGGATCCATTGCGTTTACAAGTCAAGAAGGTGAGGGTTCTCAATTTGTGATACGCATTCCATTTAAAATCGATGAAGAACATAAAAATGAAAGAGTTAAAGAATCAGCTTCTGTATCGATTGAAGGACTTAGCGTTTTACTTGTAGAAGATAATGAATTGAATATGGAAATTGCCAGGTTTATTATCGAAAACGAAGGGGCTAAAGTTACTTGTGCTACAAATGGTAAGGAAGCGGTGGATATCTATAAGAACGCACCCGAATCTTTTGACATTATCTTAATGGATATTATGATGCCGGAAATGGATGGATATGAGGCAACTCGAATGATTCGTGAAATGGATTTAAATATTCCAATTGTGGCGATGACAGCCAATGCGTTTATGGAAGATAAAATAAAGGCTAAAAAAGCTGGAATGAATGCACATGTATCCAAACCTTTAGATAAGGATATACTGATTCGAGTTATATCGAAGTTGTGTGGTTATAAATTAAAGTGATAATTAAATCGAATAAATAACTATATAAGTTAGAAAAACGATGGCATGTTAAAATTTTGTATGTATAATGAATTTGACATTATCGATTGACAAATTCAGTGAAAGCTTGAGATGTAAACATGCTGACCAATGTAGTATTTTAAAGCTATTGATAATAGGTTTTTTTCGATTATAGAGTACAAAAGAGTTTCTGTGGTATGAACAAGAAACTCTTTTTGAGTTAAAGAAAAAGAAGAAAAGATTATGAAGAAAACAATGTGGAGGATTATTTAAAGAATTTGTAAAGGCAATCGCAAAAAAATACGATTGTTTTTATTTTGTGTAGATGGATGATTCTTCAGTTTTGTATATGGAAAAATCCTATCTAATTGGATAGAAATAATATGTTTTAGATAAGATAAGTGCAATTACAATAAAAGGCAGAAACGTCGACAATTTTTACGCTTCTGCCACAAATACTCTATCTTGCCACAGGCCAGATGGAAAATTTATTTCTGAGATGTTTCTGTTTCACAACCAGCGTCATGGGTGTAATCGCAATTGAAAGTAAAGGGAAAGGGACAAAATATAGAATTAAATAAAAGGAATGAAACCATTTGACGATATGCTTGCTAAACAGTTGAAGAATGATGAGTTCAAGAAAGAATATGAAGCCATTCAACCAAAAATGGATGTAATCAGAGTTCGTGTAGATGCTAGAACTTCACAAGAACAATAAATATGGCAATTGGTCAATTTTAGGCTAACTGCTTTTTAAAATCAGTTGAGATGGTACTAATATTGTGTAAAAGGATGATTTTGTGTTATTTTAGAATGCTAAATCGTATCTAATTCAACGAAAATAATACGTTTTAGATCAAATAGGAACTATTGAACATAATTCACAATGTTTTCACATTGAAGTTTTATAATAGAAATTGGCTACTGGATGTAGTAACGGTGAACCCTCTGAATTAAAA